>Ga0180301_10001385_pt1 | contig 19148 bp, 7 predicted proteins | sample GuaBasSediGuay16_FD_121797 | JGI IMG/M metagenome (GOLD analysis project Ga0180301, IMG submission 121797) | Subseafloor sediment microbial communities from Guaymas Basin, Gulf of California, Mexico - Guay16, Core 4569-2, 12-15 cm | ecosystem: Environmental > Aquatic > Marine > Hydrothermal... | reverse complement strand
GGGACTGACAACGGTTCTTCCTGCAGAAGAAAATTCACTGGATCATCTCATGGGGGATCGTACAGCCCGGAAATCGGGGATTATTGCCGGAAATAAGGTACGTACTCTTTTCTACAATTACGGCGTTGTCGGTGGAGATATTACCGGAAGTTCGCCGGAAGGGGAATGGCCTATCGGCAGCGGGAACAGCTACATCGGCGACGTGTCCATACTGGTTGGCGTTGAACTTCCCCGGAAATGGGAAAAGAAAGCGGAAATTGATGAAAATTCAATAGCTGTCCTGGATGGTGTGGAATATGAAATTATCGATGCTCAGACATATTTGAATGCGAATAAGGATACGGTGAAAGTCATTACACCCAATACTATCAGAATAAAGGGAATCGATTACAATGTGAGCCGCTATTTTTACAGTTGCAAGTCCTTAAATATTTATCCTGATTCACTGATGCATCTTATATATCAGGACACAGTGTATTATGTTGGGACCAATGATGGGCCGAGAGGAGCAACAGACGGCCCCGGAGGTGCTTCAAACATGTCCTGGACTTTTGAACCTCTCCCCGGATTTGCCGATCCCAATCAGGATTATGTCCCCCTGGCAACTGATCTCGATCTGGACGGTGACGGAAAGCCTGATACCTGGCCATGGTTTTGGCCTGATCACCCGGACTGGGTGGATGTGAACGGAATCCCTGAATGGAACGGATATTTTGGCCGGGGGATATCCAGCGCCGATGAAGAAACCTTTTTCTATATGGATGATGCCAGTGATTTTGAATTCAATTACGAGAAAAACGGGACCGGTCAACTGGTTTTTCTTCCTGACAGTACAAACACATCACGCTTCGGCTTAGGTTTGCGTGTTAAGGTCCGGGCCATGCAATGGGCCCATTTCATGGCGCAGGACATGATTTTCTGGCTGTATGAAATTGAAAATTTTTCGGACTGGGATTACAATAAAGCCAGTTTTGGTATGGTTGTGGGGACCCTGAGCGGAGGACGTTGTAATGATCACATCGATGCTCAGGATGATCTTTCTTATTTCGATATGGAAGAGAATATGTGCTACAGCTGGGATGCCCCGCCGGCCTACTCACCCTGTTTCGACGGACCTGTAGGATACGTTGGATATGCATACCTGGAATCTCCGGGGAACCCTTACGACGGCATTGATAATGATGGGGATTTTCAAAAACATACAGCGCCGGCTCCCCAGTTTACCGAAGAGGATTTCGATCCGGTCACTTTTGATATCGGTGATCAGATTGTTCTGATTGACGGGGAAACTTATGAACGGGAAGTCAAAATCATTGAAGAACTTCCCCTGACGGTTACTACTCAGGGACGAAGCATGACAATAAACCCGGGGGTGAATTACGAAGAAATCATTGGCAATCTTATTGATGATGATTTTGATGGTTTAATTGATGAAAACTACAATGCCCACTACTTATACCGCATCAAACCCCTGAGGGCGGAAGTCACCCCCAAACCGCCCTTGAGGTATATAGATTATTTCACCGGGGCGGGTTTGGATAACCTGATGATCGATGAATCCCGGGATGACGGCATTGATAATGATGGTGACTGGGATCCGGCGACTGATGATGTGGGAGCGGACGGCAAACCCGGTACCCGTGATGAAGGCGAAGGGGACGGTTTACCCACACCGGGCGAACCCAATCTGGATGCCACGGATATTGATGAATCAGATCAGATCGGTCTGACGTCTTTCAACTATTTTACACCGCCTGGCAAAGTCCGGATGAATGATGATTATAACTGGGATATCAGCAGTCCGGGCGGTTTGTGGAACCGGATGCAGCCGGGTAACTATGATGAAATCAGTCTGGAACCGGTGGATGGTGATTTTATTTACGGAGCGGGATATTTCCCCATCCGAAAAGGACAAACAGAACGCTTTTCCCTCGGCCTGGTCTACGGGAATGATGAAGCGGAAATGTATAAAAACAAACAGGTTGCCCAGCAAATATATGACGAAAACTACAACTTTACCCGTCCCCCTGAAACTCCAATGGTGAAAGCGGTTCCCGGGGATGAGCAGGTGACCCTCTACTGGGATGATCTGGCAGAATATTCCCTGGATCCCTGGCTGGGGTACGACTTCGAAGGATACCGGATTTACAGGGCTACGGTTGAAGGTTTCAACGATATCAACACAATTACAAATGCCTACGGAAATAAACAGTTTTATAAACCCATGGTTCAGTTCGACTTAGTGAACAATATCAAAGGAAATTATGTGGGAGATCTCAACATTTCCGGCGGTATTTCATTTTACCTGGGTGATGATGATAACGGTCTTGAAGAAAACAAGGGGATTACCCATAGCTGGACAGATACAACTGTTGAAAACGGAAAGATGTACGTCTATGCCGTTGTTTCCTATGACCGTGGCGGAAGCCATCTGGGTATTCCACCTGCGGAATGTTCCAAACGGGCTGTCTACTCCGGTAGTTCCTGGAATTTAGGGACCAATGTGGTTGTAATCCGTCCCGGAGGCTATGTATCCGGCTACGAACCCGGACATATTACCGGGTCGATAACTCATTCACAAGGGACCGCTTCCGGCAATGTCCGGGTGAATGTGATTAATTCCTCTATGCTGCCGGATGCGTGGAACGGGCAGACCCGTGAGCTTGAAATCCGTTTTGTGGATACTTCACATGACCTGTATGATAACAACGGAAACTGGTTTGAAACACCGGCAGATTCTGTTGATGATATCAACAGAAATCAATATCCTGATGACGGTGAACCCGACTATAATGCTCTGGATCCCGCAGAAGCTCTCACCCAAATCACAACGGGCTGGTATTTGATTGATGTGACAACCTCTGTCCCCGATACACTGGTTCCGCTACAGGAACAGGTGATGCTGCCTCAATCCCTGTTGCCGGAAATTGGAACAGCGATGAACAAACCCGATTTGCCAACACTATGGCAACCGGCAACGGCATATCGTCTGCCGTTCAATGAACTGGGACTCGAAATTCTTTTTGAAAATGACTGGGTAATTGAACCGGATCCTGAAAACAGCGGCTGGAATGGCGCGGCAACTGTTCCCGTTAATATCCGTCAGGCTTCCGGCGGATATCGAAATGGAGATGCATTTGTTTTTATGACCGGAGTCAGCGGCCAGGCCACAGCCTATGATGTTTATCCGGCATCCACAACAGATTTTACCATCAGTTTGTTGAATACAGGGTCACCGTATCCTCTGAAATTTGCTTATGATGATCAGGTACCTGCCGGGCTTTCACAGGATGATAAAATCATAATTCTTCGGCAGCTTGACAATGGCATCAATTATCCCACCTGGGAAATCAGCTTCTCAGGAGATATTTCTTCCGTGTCGAATGATGAGTATGCCTTTCATTTCAAGCGTCCCTTTACAAAAGAGGATATCTTTCACTTTTCTGTACAGGGGCCTGTAGTGCATGAAGAACAGGCGGAAGAATCCCTTGACCGGGTGAAAGTGGTTCCCAACCCGTATTACGCGGCTGCCAGCTGGGAATTCCGTGGTTCTGCTGCGGCTGCCAGCTCGCTGGTCGGCAGGGGAGACCGGAGAATCGCTTTTATCAATGTACCGCAAAACGCCACAATCCGAATATATACAGTCCGGGGCGATCTGGTTCAGGTGCTAAAACAGGATGGCGGAATCTCAGACCGGATTTTCTGGGATTTACGGTCCAAAGACGAAATTGAAATCGCCTATGGTATATATATTTTTCAGGTCTCAATTCCATTCTCCGATAAAACATATACCGGCAAATTTGCTGTGATAAAATAAGGAATGAAGATGAAGCGTTTTACAATAGCAACAGCCATTTTTATTATAACCCTGTATGCCGCTCTGTGGGCCCAGTCAATCCACCCCGTACCACCGGATTCTCCCGGCCTGAATGCCGTTCCGGGAAATGGAAAAGTAACACTTTACTGGGGAACCGAAGCGGAAAATCACATCGATACAGTCAGGCAAATGCTTTATCCCTCGTCTCCGGAAAAATGGAATGATTTTGAAGGATACCGGATTTATAAAAGTGAACATCATGATTTTAAAGATGTCTACACTATTACGGATGTCCATGGGAATCCCGTCTATTACAAACCGGAGGTTGTTTTCGATAAAATAAATTCCCACGAAGACCTCTTTACGGGAAATTTCGGGATTAAAATGCCGCTGGTACTTACTGACGAGAGTGAAAATCCGATGACAGAATCACTGCCACCCTTCTTTCCAGATATCCGCCCTTATGAGCCTTTTTCAACTCTGAATGGAGAGTCTTTGAAGGGTGACTGGATATTGACAATCCGGGATAATTATGCCGATACCAAGATGGGTGTCCTGAAAAAATGGGATTTGACCCTGAACGGTGTCAAACGAACAGGTTCTGTTGAACATCTGACGCTCCAGTCCAACGGTTCCTTTGAAACATGGGATGTTTTTAATCCAACCCACTGGCAGGCTGTGGATACCAACGCATTCTATATTAAAACCGATTCATCCCTCTATGTTACCGAAGGCAAATATGCGGCACAGGTCCTGCTTCGGAATAAATATGTGACTTCAAAACTCGATTCCATTGAAATTTATCAGCGTATTCCCTATATGGTTAAAAACTCACAGTATACCCTTTCGGCGGATATTTATCTGGATAGTAATGCCACGGCTGAGGTGGGCTTCAGGCAATATTACGCCGTCGCATCCGGATTATCCCAGTCTACGTCAGAGGAAATGAAACCGGTGAAATTTTCAACCTCAAAACCTGGCGGGAATCGATTCAAATACAATCAAACAATCACGCTTCATCCCGATTACCTCTTTGGGGAATTTTTTATCCGGGTCATATCCAATGATACTGTATCAGTCTATGTTGACAATGTCACAATCCGGGGAAACCGCTATTTTGGTGATGAATTTGTTACAACGATTCGGGATACATTGAATATCGGATCGTCTGGAACGGTTTCTTCCATGGAAATGACATTGGACATGAGACACGACTGGGTGTATATGCTGGATATTTTCCTGGAATCCCCGTCCGGTACCGTCATTGACCTTATAAAAGGGGAGTATATTCCCAGTATTTACGGTGAAGGCGGTATTTCCTATTATCTTGGTGAGAACAGCGGTTTGAAATATTCCTGGGTGGATCAGGAAGTGGTGAATGGAAAACGCTATTTTTACGCAATCACTACCTTTGATTCAGGTGATACTCTTTACAATATTTTCCCCGCAGAATCAAAGTTTACAACCGAGTACGATCCCATCAACGGAACCCTGGAAATGTCTGATAACGTTGTAACAGTTGTACCCAACTCCAAAGCTGCAGCCTATGAACCGGCAAAAATGGTAGGAGGAGGAAATACACTGCCCCATGTGCAGGGACCGGGAACAAGTAAAATTTCCCTTGAAATTATGGATCCGGTGAAAATTACTGACAAGCATCTTTATCGTCTGGTGTTCAGAGATACCCGTGATACCAATATTGTGGACCCGTCCATTACCGGTTCCCCATACAAAAGAGTCATTCCCTACACCTGGGATTTCTCACTCCTCAACACTACAACAGGCGACACCCTGATCGAAAATTCCACTCAATTCAACCGGATTACGCCCGTTGTGGAAGGATTTCGCCTGAATGTTAAGAACGAGTCAACCGTTACAATCTGGGAAGACAGTACGGAATGGATATCAGTGGATGCTTTCAAGCGACCCAATCTTGTTTTTTCAACAACTCCCAACTTTTCCGGCCGTCCCTATCCCACAGATTATAAAATCACCTTCTATGCAGATACCGTGGACAGCAGCATCGAATTCACATCCACCTTCGATAAACTGGACGTCCATCCCGTGAAATATCTGGTCCAAGATCTGGTAACCGGAAAAAAAGTCGAGACAGGTTTTTCCCAAATTGCCAACACTTATAATAATTTTATTATTTATCTATTTTATGAAGACACGGTGAATTACAGCGGGGCTGATATTTACAGGCCGACCTGGTCGGTAAAAATGGAATCTCAGGGTAAGAATGTGATTTCCCTTCAGAATGAGCAGATTGGTGGAAGGGGTTATTGGACCGGCGATACAACGGCAGTCCAAACAGAAGCACGCATTGCAGGAAGACCCCCGATCATCATGGGTAATCGGGCCATCAAGATGACCCGTATCGTCACTTACAACAATAATCCCCTTTACTATTGGCGCCGGTACCATTTGGAGCCGGGATATTACAGATCCTACTTTTTAGTTCAAGCGGATGAAGGGGATATTAACATGGCTTTTGAATCGAAATCGGGAAATTTGGTAAAACCCTTTACTATAACCCGGGATGCCGGCTGGCAGGAAGTGCATATTGATTCACTGATTCTGACGGAAGAAGATTCCCTGGCTCTGGTTTGGTATCCTGAAAGCACTGACAGTGCCACGCTGAAAATATCCTACATCTCCATACTGGAATACTATCCCATTACACCTGAAGATGAGCTGATTATCAGGACCAAAAAGCCATTCCGAAAAGAGGATGTTTTTGAATTTAGCATGGAACAGGCTTTTGTGAATGAAGATTCTGTTAAAAACAGTCTGGAGCGTGTAAAAGTTGTCCCCAATCCTTACGGGATTGCTTCGTTTTATACCTTTAAGGATGAGTACGGAGGACACGAAGACGGAATACGGTTTATTCATGTTCCCCTGGGAAGTAAAATCCGGATTTATTCTATCAGTGGTGCTTTTGTGAAAGAACTAATCCATGATGGATCCCTTGAAGATGGAACCGTTTTCTGGGATTTGAGGAATAAAGACGGACGAAAAATTGCTTACGGTGTTTATCTCTATTATCTGGATGCCGGTGAGCATGGAACCAAAACCGGAAAATTCGCAATTATAAGATAACGTGAACAGAGGATATGATTATGAAAAATTCATTAACGGTATTTCTCATTGTAATTCTTTTGATAGGCAATCCACTTATGGCTGCACAGTCGAAAGTGGCAACGACAGCAGCACAGTTTCTGGGAATTGGACAGGGTGCCAGAGCCCTGGCAACAGGCGGTGCTTTCAGTGCTGTGGCTGATGACCCTTCAGCCCTCTACTGGAATGTAGCCGGTGCAGCAAATCTGGAAAAAAACGGACTCCTGTTCAGTCATACAAACTGGTTTGCCGATATATCGTATCAATACTTTGCCTTTACTTATAAACTTGGATATTCCGGCACATTCGGTCTGAGTTCAACCTACCTGAATTACGGATCCATGGAACGGACAACTATTGAAAATCAGGAAGGCGACGGGACAAAATTTGAATCCTATGATTTTGTAGTTAACCTTCACTATGCCATGCAGATGAGTGATAAATTTTCTATCGGTGGAACGGTTAAATACATTGCCCAAAAAATCGATATCCAACAGGCTTCGGGAGTCGCCTTTGATCTGGGAACCCTGTATAAACTGGATTTTAAGGAAACACAAATCGGCATGAGTTTTTCCAATTTCGGCACCAAAATGCAGATGGATGGAAAAGGCCTCTATGTTAATCACGACATCGACGACAGCTATGACTCCAACCCGGAAGTCAATGCGGTTCTTTTAACGGATAAATACAATCTGCCTGTCTTTTTCAGGGCCGGTGTATCTATGACCGTTCTGGATAAAGATCCTTTTAAAGTCCGGATTGCAGCCGATGCTCTCTATCCAAATGACAATACCCCCAGCCTGAATTTGGGAGCCGAGTTCTCTTTCCTGGAAAGATTTTATGTCCGGGGCGGCTATAAAGATCTGGCACAAAAGGATAATGAAAGCGGACTTACATTTGGCGGTGGGGTTCGCCTTTTCTACGGAACCCAGGGTGAAGTTCTTATCGATTATGCATATCAGAGCATGAAATATCTTTCACCACCACAGTATTTTTCCGTGATTTTGTATTTCTGACACAGGAAATGACAATTGCAGACAGGGTGAACGGGTACTCACCCTGTTTCATGTTATCGTTATGATTAAAAGAATTTATATCACATGCTTCAGCGTTATCATACTTCTCGGGTGCCAATCACAAAAAAACCCGAAAGAAGAGGTTTTTGCCCGCATTAATGGCGAAGTCATCACGGTTGAGGAATTTGTTTATACCTTCACACCTCAAATCTGGTTTATGAAAAATCCCTTTGAAAAGGATGTGTTGAATTATCATGCCGGCAGGATGATCCGTAACGTCCTTTTTGCCCAACATCAGGAAGAATTGGGCATCCATGATCCGCTGGCTTTAAGAGATGAAATGGCAGAGGCTAAGCGAGAGGCTGTAATCGATGAGATGATCCGGATTATGATCGATGATTCCCTTGAAAATTTATCCGAAGAAGAAGTACGCGATGCCTACCGGAAAAGTCTTGAATACCGGGAAGTCCGTCATCTCTTTTCTCCTGATTCGGCCCTGATTCGCTCCTGGTATCAGGAAATCCTGTCCGGGCAGGAAACTTTTTACACTCTCTCACAACAAGCATTTCAGGATACATTTCTGGCAAATCATGGAGGATATCTTGGATTCATCACCTTTGGTGATATGATCCCTGAATTTGAAGAAATGGTCTTTCAAACAGAGCCCGGAAAGGTATCCAAACCGTTTAAAACACCCTTTGGCTGGCACATCTTGTCTGTTGAATCGGTGCAAACAGACATGCTTCCTTCGGAAGATGATTTTCAGGTAAACCGTGACCGAATCAAAAATAAAATTCGCCGGGTAAAAAAAGAGAAGTTTCTCTCCGGTTTTTATGCTTCTCTTGTACAAAAGAGGAAAATAAGGCCTGATATTTTGGGTGTCCAGGCTTTGAGCCATCTCATCAAGTCCAGCCGTATTACAGGAAAAAGTCTTGCCAATAATATTCAGGTTTATCCCTCCGAAGCCCTTGTCCGGGAAGTTCTGAACAGGTCCCAGGATATCTGGGATAAACCGGTTATCTACATGGATGATGATTATATTTCTTTAATAGATATACTTCCCCTTCTGAAAAGGGTTCCTTTAGCGCTTCTATACAGAAATCCCTCACAGGCCGTTCTTTTTGCCGTGCGGGATGAACTGGTGTATCAAATGGGGCTTGAACGGGGACTGGAAGAGCTTGAAACGGTGCAAATGAAAATAGGTGTGCGGCGCAAAGACTGGCTGAGCAGACAATTTGTTACTTCCCTTACCGATACGATGACCATCCATTACCCGCCCGGTTTAAATGAAGATGAAATGAACCGGTATTCCCGGGAAGTTAAAAATACCCTCATTCATCAAACATATCTGGATTTAAGGGATAATGCCCGTGTCTGGACGGATATGGATAAAATTTATACGCATTATGATAACATGAAATAAATAGAGGATTACATTATGCTGGCACTTGATTATGCGATTGTTTTTGTTTATCTCGCAGCCATGATTTTCGTGGGACTGATGATGCAACGGAAAGCGGAACAGGGAATTGATTCCTATTTTCTGGGGAACCGTAACCTTCCCTGGTGGGCACTGGGAGCATCGGGGATGTCCTCAAATCTGGATATCAGCGGAACCATGATTATTGTTGCCCTGGTTTATGCCATCGGAGCACGGGGGTTTTATATTGAAATTCGGGGTGGGGTTACCCTGATCATGGCTTTTCTTATGATTTTTATGGGGAAATGGAATCGGCGGGCCGGTGTAATGACCATGGCGGAATGGATGAGTGTCCGTTTCGGGAATGACAAGGAGGGAAAACTTGCGCGAACCATTACAGCTATTGTCAGTATTATCGGTACGATTGCCATGGTTACCTATTTTGCCATCGGCGGTGGTAAATTTCTGGACGAATTTCTTGGAATTCCTTCATTTGCCGGCCTCCCCGGTGCATTCTGGGCTGCTACAATCCTCATTATCCTGGCGATGATCTATACCGTTGCTTCAGGTCTCTATGGGGTTGTATGGACTGATGTCTTTCAGGGAATTCTTATTTTTGGGGCTATCATGTACATCGTCGTTAAAGCCATGTCCCTGAATGTGCCTGAAACCTTTTCCGTCACCATGCCCATGAAAGACGGGACCTTCGCCAGCTTTCCCACCACCTTTTCGGAATGGGCTAACCTGCTTCCAAGATGGAAACTGAATATTCATCCGAACAGTGATTATTCCATGTATAATCTGTTTGGTCTGCTTACAATGTTTTACATTTTTAAAACGATCATTGAAGGAAGTGGCGGAACCGGAAACTACATGATTCAACGCTATTATTCTGCCAAGAACGATAAGGAAGCCGGATATTTATCTCTCTTTTGGACCTTTCTCCTCAGTTTTCGCTGGCCTTTCATTGGTGCATTAGCCGTTTGGGGGATATCCCTGGGGAGCCAGATTACAGATCCGGAAATGGTTCTGCCGATTGTTGTTAATACCTTGCCGGTGGGTATTAAGGGATTTATGATTGCCGGCCTGATGGCTGCAGCCATGTCAACCTTCGATTCCACGGTAAATGCTGGAGCTGCCTATTGGGTGAAAGATATCTATCAGGTCTATATCAATCCGGAAGCGGATCATGATAAACTGATGAAACAAAGCCGGTGGTCCTCCATTCTGATTGTTGTTGTTGGATTAGGACTTATGTTAATCATCAAGAATGTTAATGAGATCTGGGCCTGGATTACCATGAGCATGGGAGCCGGTCTTATCATTCCCCAGTTGATCCGCTGGTACTGGTGGCGCCTGAACGGTTTCGGATACGCCATCGGCATGGCTGCTGGTATGCTGGCAGCTATCCTATGGAAAGCCTTTTCACCTCAGGCAACTCCCGAGTATTTTTCTTTCCTTTTTGCTTCAACCATATCATTCCTCGGGACAATCATTGGAACCTTGCTGACAAAACCCACAGATGATGCGGTTCTGCAGGATTTTTACAACCGGACCCGCCCTTTCGGGTTCTGGAAACGCTTTAAAAAGAATCTTCCTGAGAAAGAAGTTGAAAAAATTGACAAGGAAAATAAACGGGATATCGTTTCTACCTTCATTGCCGTTCCCTGGCAGATTGTCCTCTTTATGTTTATGATGAATCTGATTTTTAAAGTCTGGAACCAGTTTGTTATCCTCCTGCTGCTCCTTATTGTTTTAAGTACCGGCCTCTATTTTAACTGGTTCCGCCACCTGTCTGAAAAACCCCGTATTCCGCGGCGCAACAAGATGAAATAGATTCAATTAAAATACTTTAACCGGGAGGAATGGAAATGTATTCTACACCATTCCTCCCTATAAGAAAAAACTCACATGCATGAAGAACTGTTAAAAAAACTGAATACCCTGGGCTTCACTGTCTATGAATCCAAAGCATATCTGGCCCTGCTGAAAATAAGCCCGGCCAGCGGCTACGAGGTTGCCCAGGAATCGGGTGTTCCCAGAAGCGTCATTTATGATGTACTGCGTAAACTGGAAAAAGCCGGTGTAGCCGGAATTGTTCATGACAAACCCAAAAAATATGTTCCTCTGCCGCCGGATCAGCTGATTTCCATGCTGGATAACCAGTTCCATCATAATATTGAATCCCTGAAACACGATCTGGAAGAATTCTCCGAAGAAGGACATACAGGACACCTCTGGAATATCAGTGGGTATTCCACAATTATGCAAAAAGCACGTGAATTGATTCGTAAGGCAAAAAAAACCGTCTATATTTCTGCCTGGGGATCCGAAATTGAAGTCCTGAAAAATGATATAAAAGATGCTCTGAAACGGGATGTTAAAGTTATTATCTTCTCCTTTAATCCTCTCCCGATGAAGCACACATATTTTTACTCCTATAATATTGAGGAAAAACTTCTGGAGCAGAACTGGAACCATAAAATCGTTCTCGTGACGGATAAGCAGGAAGTACTGATGGGAGAATCGGATAAACGCTACCCCCAAAGAGCTGCCTGGACCAATAACGAAGCAATCATATCCATCGCTATCAATTATATTATTCTGGATATTACTCTCTTTGGACAACGACGTGAAATCAATGTCTCCGAATCGGTAACCGATATGATGAATGGTCACCTGAACGGTCTTGAAGGACTGCTTCATAAAAAATAGTATCCGGAAAAACCTGCCGATATGAAAAAAAGAAAGAAAGTCTGTTCTACTCAAATTATTATACTGACCAGAATTCTCGCTTTTATTTTTTTTATTCCATTGCTTTTATTGGGAAATCCCGTCACATCCGAACCTTCGTTTCCAACCCAAGTTGATTCTATCATTGTCTATTATCATGCTGATCAGGGTAACGGGGCACTTGCAGGAAGTGACGACACCCTCTATGCCCATACAGGAGTGATTACGGATAAAAGCAACAGCCCGTCAGACTGGAAATACGTCGTGACCCCCTGGCCCGGCGAGGGGTCGGATGCCAATCAGGTAAAAAACCGTCTGGAACGCCTTGAGACAAATCTGTATAAACTGGTAATCGGATACCCGGCTGACTATTATCAGGTGCCAGAAGAGGAGCAAATTCTCAAATTAGCCTTTGTCTTCCGAAACCAGGATGGGTCACTTGTTGGAAGAGATTCTGAAGATAAGGATATCTTTCTGCCCCTGTATGAAGCAGGACTCACTTCTGTTCTTATCGAACCGAAAGACCGGGACAAATATGGAGATCCTGACCGCAATCCTCTCTTTTTAAACAGTGCCGACACCCTCTCTGTCCTTTTTACGGCAGCTGCTCTGGGTGTTGATGCCGATTCGCTGATTGTACTTCGAAACGGGGAGAGATTGTTTTTAACTATACAGGATACCCTGAGCCTGCATTATCCGGTTCCCACCGCCTGGAAAGGCCGGAATCACATACAATGTGTCTCCCTGTCCACCGAAGGTGTTTCAGATACCATTTCGTTCACGCTGATTGTGGATCCCGTCCCACAAATGATAACCAAACCCTCTGAAGTTAGGAACGGTGTATTTTCTCTTGACGCCAACAGCGCACTCTTTTCATTAATGGCATCCAACAAGAGCTTTGTCTATCTTCTGGGGGATTTTAACGACTGGAAGGTGGATGATGCATATCTTATGAACAAATCGAGCGAGGGGGATAAAACATGGTTCTGGTTGGTGGTGAATTCCCTGAATCCCGGACAGGAATATGCCTTCCAGTATTTTGTGGATGGGGAAATCCGTGTTGCCGATCCCTATGCCGTGAAAATTCTCGATGAAGGGGGGGACCCTTATATCCCCAGGGAGAACTATCCAGATCTGAAACCTTATCCGAAGGGGAAGGCCGAACATATTGTCTCAGTCTTTCAACCTTTTCAGGAAAAATACAAATGGCAGAATGAACCCTACTCAGTTCCACCCCAAACAGATCTGGTGATCTATGAATTGCTGGTACGGGATTTTCTGGAGGATCGTTCCTACAAGTCCCTGACAGACAGCCTGTCTTATCTGAAAAAGCTGGGTGTCAATGCAATACAATTGATGCCGGTTATTGAATTTGCCGGAAACGACAGCTGGGGATACAATCCCACCTTTTTCTTTGCCCCGGACAAGGTTTACGGAACAGAAAATGATCTGAAGGCTTTTATCGACTCCTGCCACGGAGCGGGAATCGCTGTCATTCTGGATATTGCCCTCAACCATGCCTATGGCGACTGCCCCTTTGTCCGCCTTTACAACGAGGGGGATTTCGGAGCCCCGCTGGCTGATAATCCCTGGTTCAATGTGATTGCTCCCCATCCTATGAGCGTGGGGTACGATTTCAATCATGAGAGTCCTTACACCAAAGCGTTGATGAAGGAGATTACGACACACTGGATTGAGGAATATCATGTTGACGGATACCGCTTTGACCTGTCCAAAGGATTCACCCAGACCTATTCAGGAGATGATATGGATATGTGGAGCCGGTATGATCAAAGCCGTATTGACATTCTGGGTGAGTATGCAGCCCATATACGATCTGTTAAATCGGATGCCATTTTGATTCTTGAACACTTTGCCGATAACGATGAAGAAACAGTCCTGGCCCATAACGGGTTTATGCTCTGGGGAAATATGAACGGTCCCTATAGCCAGGGAGCTATGGGCTGGCTGACTAATTCGGATTTCAGTTATGGGTATTTCAGAAACCGGGGCTGGTGGGCTATGAATCTGGTGACTTTTATGGAAAGCCACGATGAACCGTGGATTATGTACAAAAACCTTCAATACGGAAACTGCACGGAAACTTACTGCATTAAAGATACAGTAACGGCTCTGAAACGCATGGAACTATCCACTGCTTTTTTTCTCACCATACCCGGACCGAAAATGATTTGGCAGTTCGGTGAACTGGGCTACGACAGGGAACTGCCGGAAGAGGAAGGACGCACCGAAGCTAAACCGGTGCTTTGGCACTATTTGAAAAACAAAAACCGGGTACGGCTCTTTAATCTTTATAAAAACCTTTTAAAACTCCGGAAGGATTACCCGTTGTTCCGGAATTCGGAAACCACTGTGTCGATTTATACACCGGATAATATTCCGGACCGCCGTCTGAAACTCTCTTCACCCGATATGAATGCGGTGATCATAGGTAATTTCGGAATGACTGAACATCAAAGCTGGCCGGAATTTCACCATACCGGGACCTGGTATGAGTTTTTTTCCGGGGATACATTGTCTGTAGATGATACAGGTATAACCCTGATGCTTCAGCCCGGCGAATACCGGCTCTATACCGATCAGAAACTTTTCACTCCCGATACAACGCTGCCCGTATCCCTTAAGTCAAATTCAGAAAAAGAGGAAACTTTCCATCTGGTGGATCTTTATCCCAACCCATTCAATGCTGAAATCACAATAAATCTGACACTGCCGGATTCTGGCCCCCTTTCAATTCAGTTTTTTTCAATAACCGGAAAACCCGTGGGTGAATTTTATCTGCCGGCAGTCCGGAAGGGAACATATACCCGGACATTTAATCTCGGTCATTTGCCGTCCGGAGTCTATCTTGTAAAAATGACTCAGAATCAACACAATGCAACCCGTAAACTGGTGCTTTTGAAATGAAAAAAATAATGATTTTGCCGTGTATAGGTTTCCTTTGGGGGATGATAACAACAGCGGAAGCTTCTCCTGTCACATCCGAGCCTGCCTATCCTACTATCAATGATTCCATCATCATCTATTTCGATGCCACAAAGGGCAATCAGGGACTCAAAGACTTTGCCGGTCCGGTGTATGCCCATACCGGTGTATTGACCGATGAAAGTATCTCATCATCCGAGTGGAAATATGTTGTGACCAATTGGGGGGAGGATACTCCGGAAACCCAATTGAGCCAGGTGGAAACCAATCTGTGGAAACTGGTGATTGGTTATCCCCGGGTATACTATAATATCCCCGAAAATGTCAAAGTGACTCATCTGGCCTTTGTGTTCCGAAGCTCACAACAGTCGGGTGGGGGATATCTTGAAGGGAAGGATGTTGATAATAAAGATATCTTTCTCGAACTCTATGAGCCGGGTATTACGGCTCAATTTATAACCCCAACGATTACGGAATCTTTTCAGGATCCCCGGCGTGAACCTCTCTTCATGACCGATCAGGATACTCTGCATATTCTGGGAACCAGCGTTCAGTTGTTTACCGAAACGGTCCGCACTGAATTATTCATTAACGGAACAAGTGTAAGCTCGGTTAATCACGATACACTCTCTTACACGCTCATAGGAGGTGATTATACAGACGATCTCCTGCAAATTGACCTGATTGCCGAAGATATGTATCAATTGCGTGATACGGCCTCATTTATCGTTATTAAAAATCCCGGACTCAAAGAAGCACCAAGACCGGAGGGGTTGGATGCGGGTATAACTGTTGGTCCTTACGGTCAATCGGTTACGTTTTCCCTTTTTGCACCCTATAAGGATTTTGTCTATCTGATCGGTGATTTTAACGACTGGATGGTGCTGCCGGAATTCGAAATGTTCAGAGATTACATCTCCGAAGATGAAGTGTGGTACTGGATAACAGTGCCGGTCAATGAATCGAAAGAATATGGTTTTCAATACCTGATTGACGGTGAAATCCGTATTGCCGATCCTTACACACAAAAAATTCTGGATCCATGGAATGATCCCTATATTCCTGAAAGTGTCTATCCCGGTCTTAAACCCTATCCCAAAGGGAAAACCCGGGAAATTGTTTCAACCTTTACAACAGAAATGTCACCACCCTTTAACTGGACAGATACGGCATTTGTCCGTCCCGCAAGGGAAAAACTGGTGATTTATGAACTGCTCATTCGGGATTTTTTAGCGGACCATCACTATGAAACGCTCATTGATACACTACCGTACTTGAAAAAGCTGGGGGTAAACGCAATAGAACTGATGCCAATCAGTGAATTTGAAGGAAATTCAAGCTGGGGTTATAACCCGAGCTTCTATTTTGCACCTGATAAATATTACGGGACGGATTTTGCCTTAAAGCGTTTTATCAATACGTGTCATCTGGAAGGGATTGCCGTGATTATGGATATGGTTTTAAACCATTCTTATGGACAATCTCCCATGGTGCGCATGTACTGGAACAGCACAGCATCCCGTCCCTCAGAAGAAAATCCATGGTTTAATGAAGTATCACCTAATCCTGATTACTCCTGGGGATTTGATTTCAATCATGAAAGTCCCTGGACACAGGCCTTTGTGGATTCAGTCCTGGCTTTTTGGATTCGGGAATATCATGTTGACGGATACCGGCTGGACTTTACCAAAGGATTTACCAATACGGCGGGTGATCCCGGATATGATGTGAGCCGGATAAACCTGATCAAACGTTTGGGGAATGTGCTGTGGCAAAAAGATTCCACGGCGTATCTAATTCTCGAACACTGGGCCGATAATTCCGAAGAACAGACCTTGGCGAATGAGGGTTTTATGCTCTGGGGGAATGTGACCTACGCATATCAAGAAGCCTCCATGGGTTATGAATCAGATTTTTCCTGGGGATTCTATGAGTCCCGGGGATGGTCTGAACCTCGTTTGGTCAGCTACATGGAAAGCCATGATGAAGAGCGAATCATGTTTAAAAACCTGAGCTGGGGAAAAGTATCGGGCGACTATTCCATCCAGGAAATTAACACGGCGCTGAACCGTGTAAAATTGATTTCTGCCTTTTTCTATACAATTCCCGGCCCTAAGATGTTATGGCAGTTTGGTGAACTGGGATACGACGTTTCCATTGATACACCCTGCAGGGTGTGTGAAAAACCGATTCGTTGGGATTACTACCACGATGCACAGCGAAAAAATCTGTTTAAAACAACAGCAGCGTTAATCCGGTTACGCCTTACTAATCCTTTATTTTATTCCGGGAATACCCAGGTAGAGATGGATACGGGAGGGATGGTGAAAACTCTGACCCTCACCGGCTCGTCTATGCGCAGTGTCATCGTGGGTAATTTTGATGTTGTGGAGAAAACCGCAGATTTAACCTTTCCGCGCGTTGGTGTTTGGTATAATTATTTTAGCGGAGATAGCCTCATCCTGGAAAATCTGGCTGAATTAATTCAGCCGTTAACCCTTGCGCCCGGAGAATTTCATATTTATACCGATAAAAAACAGCCCCTGCCGGAACCAGGCATTTTGACCCGTCTTACCGAAGAAATGTTACTTGGCCGTACCTTTGAATTGTTTGACAATTATCCGAATCCCTTTAACGGAATGACCCGTATTTCTTTTGCTGTACCGATGAAAGACCATTTCACTCTTCAGGTATTTGACATAAAAGGCAGACATGTTAAAACCCTTTACCGGGGTGATTTGGAAGCCGGAATTCAAACTATTCATTGGGACGGGACAACGGAATCGGGACAGACAGCCGCTTCCGGTGTGTATTTTTACCGGATCGATAATAAAAAGATGGGTTTTCTCCAGGGGAAAATGGTGTATTTAAAGTAAAAATAACAGGAATCATGTATGAAATTTAAAGAAAACACTCTTTGTTTGGATGGAAATCCCCTGACACTTGAGGATTTCAAATACTACCTGCAGGTCCGACCGAAAATATCTTTGGATGAGAAGGTTATAACACGCCTGCAGGAGGGACGTGCCTATATTGAGGAGCAAATCCGGAACGGAAAAGTGATGTATGGTGTGAATACGGGATTTGGCCATCTGGCTCAGGTTCGTATTCCCGACGAGAGGCTGGATGAACTCCAGGTTAATTTGATTCGAAGTCATGCTGCCGGTGTAGGTCCCAATATAGAAGCGGATATTGTCCGGCTTATGATGCTTGTTAAAATTCAAAGCCTGATACAGGGGTTTTCCGGTGTGCGCCCTCTTGTTGTGGAACAAATGGTTTTCTTTTTGAATCACGACATTCTTCCCTGCATTCCGGCAAAAGGAAGTGTGGGTGCATCCGGCGATCTGGCTCCCCTGGCTCACATGACCCTTCCCCTCATCGGCGAAGGGAAAGTCATGGAAAAGGGGAGAGAAAGGGATGCGACCGAAGTGCTTAGGTCTTTAAACCGGAACCCCCTGACTTTAAAAGCTAAAGAAGGTCTGGCCATAATCAACGGGACACAGTCCATGACAGCCCATGGTGTGATGGCCCTGATCCGTACAGAGAACATCCTGTATTCCGGTGAACTGATTTTTGGATTGTCTCTGGATGCCATGAAAGCCTCTTTGTCACCTTTCCACCGGGCCATTCATGAGGCAAAAGGCTCTCCTTTCAATGCTGCCTGTGCGGACAGGATCCGTTATTATTTGCAAAAAAGTGAAATCAACCGTTCCCACGAACACTGCGATAAAGTTCAGGACCCCTACTGTTTCCGGTGTTATCCCCAGGTGTGCGGGGCAGTGTGGGAAGCATACGATCATGTTAAACATATTATTATCCGCGAAGCCAATGGTGTCTCGGATAATCCTCTCATTTTCAAGGAAGATGATCTGATTGTGAGTGGTGGGAATTTCCATGGTGAATCGCCAGCTCTGACACTTGATTACCTGGCCATGGCCGTCAGTGAAATTGCCAATATTTCAGAACGCCGGATTGCCGAACTGGTCGATACTCACATGTCCAGACTCCCGGCATTTCTTGTGGAAGACAGCGGGGTGAACAGTGGATTTATGATAGCCCACGTGACGGCGGCAGCCCTTGTTTCTGAAAATAAAGG
>Ga0180301_10001384_pt1 | contig 19150 bp, 19 predicted proteins | sample GuaBasSediGuay16_FD_121797 | JGI IMG/M metagenome (GOLD analysis project Ga0180301, IMG submission 121797) | Subseafloor sediment microbial communities from Guaymas Basin, Gulf of California, Mexico - Guay16, Core 4569-2, 12-15 cm | ecosystem: Environmental > Aquatic > Marine > Hydrothermal... | reverse complement strand
GTATATGGTACACCTAATGGATTTCTTGAAGGACTATACCAGACAATGGCCTTAAATCCCTTCTCTACTGCTTTATCATAGATCAGATAAGGACTATCACTAGTTAATAGAACATCTCCATCTAAGCCTTCAAGTTTATCTATACCTCCTAAAACGATTTTACCCGAACCACTTCCCCCAGGACTATGAGCAGCAACTAGTGTTGGATGCTCTATAGTATTATATTTAGCAATAACTTTCTCGTCTTCTTTTACAACTACTTCGCCGAATTTTAGATCCCATCCGATTGGTGCAGTTGTAAGGCCCAGCTTCTCTCCATTCGCGACGGTATAAATCTTGGTTTCAAGACCGTTGTTTTCTAGAAATTCCTTTACCTCGTTTACTGCATTCAATATTCCAGTCGATCCCTGTAATCTATGATGAATACTTATTCTAGTGAGTAATGAGTATGTTTCGGCCAAAGGATAGTTTTCTTTAATAAGGTTGAGTAAATCGTTAATACTAGTCATTAGAATACCACACTCCGGAGATATCTGGTGGTACATTTGGAGACTATCTATTTGCTAGTATTAATATTACTTGCTTTAGCACCTGGTTTAGAAGCAAGAATAGCTATTCCATACGGACTCATCTATGGCTTCAACCCCTTAGCGGTATTCATACTATCATATATGTTCAGTACTTTGCCTTCAATTCCAATAATATACTCTCTGAGTTGGGCTGAGAGTAGAGTTGTTAATAAGATAGATTTCCTAAAGAAAATATACACATGGAGTATTAATAGAATAAGAAATAGAGCTGAAAAAATTAGAAAAAGCCGATACATATACATAGCACTACTTCTTTATGTAGCTATACCATTACCTTTGACCGGTGTCTGGACGGGAAGTTTAATAGCCTATCTCTTAGGACTCGATAGAATTAAATCGATAATATCAATAGCTTTAGGTAATGTTATTGCAGCTTTATTGGTAATATTGTCTGTTCTTGGAGTACTAGTCCTTCTATATTAGAGCTCTCCTATACCATGTATCCTAGGGTCTTTAAGGGTATCTAAATCACAACTATTATTCTGGTGTTTGTAGATATGGCTGAGACCATAGAGTCTAGTCAGACTATAATCTCCTACCAAGAGACAAAAGATCTCCTATATGCAGTAGCAGGGTTATTATCAATAACATCTGCATACCACGACATAGTTAATGATATACGAGAAAAAAAGAGAATAAAGTATGTCATAAAAGGACTTGTTGATAAATGGCTTGAAACATTATCGCCAGTTCCATATATTAATGGATTAACTGACGAACTATCCAGAATTGTTAGAAGAAAATTATGGGAAATAATACCTGACATTACAGAGTATCTATTTGAAAGAATTCTTATAGAAACAATCATATTTAAATATAAAGCCCTATCAGGAGACGATGAAATTGTATTAGAGACTTTAGCTGATACACTACGCATGCACTCAATATTACTTCTTGAAAGTCTCCATGGTTCATGGATTGACTGGAACAAATACCCAGTAATTAAGGACATAATCTGGGGAACTGATGGTGCAAGTACTAGAATACAAAAGCTAGCATCGGTAATTGCTATATCATTAGTTTTATCAACTAATTAAAACATTATAGGTAAGATTATTAGTTTAAACCACCCGTTATTCTATTTCTGGTGTATAGTATAATGTGTTCAGAATCTATTAGTCTCCGTGATCCAAGAATACTTAATCTCATAATAATGGTCGTTGGTGTGCTAGTAATAGCGTTTTTCTCAGGATATTTAATCTATATAGGGTATACCACAGAGTACATTCATCTCTATCCACTAGATAAGAGTCAGACAATAGTTCTACCATTTAAGCTTGAGAATATTGTTGCCATATACGATCTTAAAAGTAATCAGTATGAGGCCTCATCAATACTTATATTAAACGGATTAACATCATCCATAAGCTTAGTCGGATCTAATACTTCATATGCCATGATCTATTCGAGAGGTATTGATATATACTTAATGGTAATCTCCATATTATCTATAATTACTTATATTACCGGATATATTAAGTTCTCTAAACTCCGCCTAGGTATGATGAGAGTTGTGTATAGCATATTGTTTCTCGTAATTATACTTATTGTTCTCGGCTCATCATTATTATATATTAGCTTCAATAAAACACCATCATCACTTGTAACACAGGACACTATAGAAAAGCCTATAAAATTTAAGCTTTCTAAGCCAATAAAATTAAATGTGACATTAAATCTTGGTGGAAGACCTTATAATGGTACAGTTCTATTGTATAACATAGATCGTGTTAAGGATAGAACGCTAATCCATATAGAATCAGATAAGACAATATTAGTGGTAGCTGTATCATATATTATATCAGGCGATCTCAAGTTAAAGCCTCTTGACAACATAACTAGAGAGTATACTGGATATGTCTATTTACCGGACAATATTAAGGAAGGAAATCTACTCCTAATATATGATGCAACCGGATATAATGCCACAATTACTTATATGAAAATAGGGTTTATAGAAGTACACAGACCTGATCCTTATCTATTATTGACACCTGCATTAGGATTACTAGTCATTATTATAATCATATCGATATTTCCTAAAATATATACTAGAAAGAATAAGTCTAAATCATCTCTTCAGGAATCTTCCCAGGATATACATATCTCTGAGGAGGCCAGAGACCAGTCTTTTGAAGAAGTTTTACAACATGACGATAAAGAATTACATATTCCCAATCAACCTCTGTTAAAGCAGGGTGAATAGTTCTAAGTTTTTCTAAAAACCACTTTATATCCTCGTCTCGGCTCCAACCAATCATTGCAGCAGGATAAACTTGTTCTCCTGGCCTTAAACCGTAATCCACAAGATTCTTTAAAGCATTTAGTTGTAGATACCAAGCCTCCTTTTTTGCACCCGTTAAGTAATGGAATTCTTCAGGAGTTACCCCCTTAAAAGAAACTCTAACAATCAATCTAGAATACTTGGTAAGTTCCTCTGCATAATCTGCATATGCGCCAAGCAGTATACCATTGGTTTCAAGGATGAAATTGTATCCATGATCAGTTACGTATTCGATAATATAAATAAGGTGTTTTCTAGTTATAGTTGGTTCAGCACCGGTTAAACGTAAGAATCTCAGCTTGTATTTATCAGCCATATAGATAAGCTTTTCAGCAGCTCTAAATGGATCATACCACCGTCCTCTCAGTGGATTATCGCGAAAATACCAGGCCCAACAGAAGCGACAGACAAGATTACATCCAATAACATCGGCTGATGCAATACCGCCATACCATCGGTCTTTCCGGAAACGAAAATAAAGTCTCTCTTCTATACCATTTTTAGCCCTAGACACTACTTTGTATATTCTTTTAGATAAGTCGAGAGGATCATACATTAGGTTTTCCTCAAAACTAATTAAGCCTCAACTACTTGTAACATATCTTCTTTACTTAACTTTGTAACCGTAAAGTACTTTGCCGAGATCTTCCGTAAACTCTTATTATCACCTAAAATCATCACTGTTATAAGCCTCGCCTTAGACTTCTTTAGATTATATGCTACTAATTGCTCAGCTATTCGATCGACACCATCAGTTATTAATACTATATCGCTAGTCTCCCTAACAATCCCGCTTCGTATATCATTCGTAGCTAGTATTATTGCACGTGAAATATCCGTACCCCCACTTCCCTTTACACGAGCTATATATTCCAATAACTTTAGGACTTGTTTAGCCTTAGGCTTCTTATCGATCTTAGCTAATGGATATGGCACACTATCAAAGAATCTAAAGTAAAATTCACGATGCTCCTTCACAGCTCTCATATAAAGACTTAAAACTACTGCTTTAGCCCAAGTCATCTTAATACCATCCATACTTCCGGATTTATCCAGTAAACAATATAATGGGCCTAGACTTTGGGTCAATACCTTTTGGTATAACAACAACTTTCCTTCTAATAGCCTTAAATAAAATATTTCGTCTGGTAATGCAAGGGTTGATGTAACAATTCTTTCAATATCCTTACCAAGTTCATAACCAGTTATTTCACCATGCTTATATCTCTGTGTTTTACGAGAAATACTTATTGTCCATGGCTTAATGCCCACAAGTAATTCAAGTACCTTTTTAACTTCAGTATTTCTTGCCAATCTTATTAATTGTGGAGCATATTCCTCATAAGCCATCATACTAACTGTTCCTGGCTGTTCGCCTTCAACAAGATTACGTAGTTTTTTAACATTTTCTACATCACTCGTAGCTGTGGCCATAGCTCTTTCAACACTCTTTTTAATACCGTTTTCGAGATCGTCGTTGACTTCGCCCTTCATAAAGCTTTGAATGAGCCTATTATCTTCCTTCAACTTCTCAAGCTGATTTTGGAGTTCTGTAATAAATACCCCTGCTGCAACACTACTTAGTAAATTGTCTGCCACAGTTCGACTTCTGAGATCATGTACATAAGCTGATCTAAGCATTGAGTCTATGATCTTATACGATATAAGCCTATTCCGCGGAATAGCCTTAAGATCCTCCATTATTGGATAAGGTAAATAAAATATATAAAATATGTCTATAGCTGTATATACATCTAAATTCACCTTTTTCTTATTTGATAATATTGAAACTAGTCTAAGAACCTTAGAACCACGGTATTTTACAACAGGGTCATTATAATTTACACTCCTTAAAACTCCCTTGTCGATTTTCTCTAAATGATCAAATAATGCCTGGGGCAATCTCATAATACCCACAAATATTATATCCCAAGTTTTCTCCTGATTAACGTAATAACATCACCTATTTCAGCAAGTACATCAAGTGCTTTCCTGCGCACGACTTCATCTCCTGTTTCTTCCGCTATTCTACGAACTTTATCACGTACTGATTCAAAACTTCGTAGATAATCAACTAGTCTGGGCTCAAACTCGGTAATACCTATAATATACTGCTTTGCCTCACGTACATTAGCTTCTATTTCAGCAAGTTCACGCAAATACTTTTCAGAAGCTTTTATCTCATCCATTAATATAGCTGTCACCTGTTCAGCTTCTTCACGATCTCTTGGCGCTACTATTTTTAAAACTAATAAATCATCTTCTGTAGCAACCATCCTCTCGTCAAGTAGAGCTGAAGCAGCAATTGCCTTTAACGCTTTCCCCTTTCTACGATCAGTTATGTGTATTCCATGATCTTCTAAAATAGCGTATAACTTTACTAATTTCTCCTTAATCCCCGAAAGATCTACTTCAAACAATAATTTATTCAAATGCCTTATATGATCCAGTGAAAGAACTGGTTCAGCTTTCGTATAAAAACCAGCTTCAATATTCCATACAGCATCTAATAACTCCATCCACTTATCCTCACTTACTGGTTTAACAAAATGTCTATAGAGAAAACGGTCATATAAGGCCTGTAGCTCGGGTTCATCCGGGACCCTATTACTTGCGGCAATCATAGTCCATAATGGAACTTTAATCTCACTATACCCGTCATATAATATACGTTCATTCATAATAGTTAAGAACATATTCAATATGGCTGAATTAGCGTTAAATATTTCATCTATAAATGCTATCTCGGCCTCTGGAAGTTTATTAGTTGTAATTCTTACATAGACCCCCTTCTTTAAAGCATTTATATCAAGCGGGCCAAAAAGCTCATCTGGTTCAGTAAACTTAGTTAATAAGTACTTAAAGAATCTTGCATTAATCAATTCAGCAGCACGTCTAGCCATAGCCGATTTAGCAACACCAGGTTCCCCAATCAATACAATATGTTCGCCTGAAATAATTGACAAAGCTAATGCTCTGGCCTCTTCCTCACGTCCTACAAAAGGTCTACTTAACTCCTCAACGAATCTGTGGGCTAGGTGTAATAGTTCACTGATTCCTTTAGACATTACTCTAAACACCTAACTGTAGATATCATAAACACATCGTCCCTTATAGATATTCACTCTATAAGCTAACTTGTAGAGGTACAGATAAAAATAAAAACCCCGGTTGATCGACAGATGCATATATTAGATTGACCAATGAATATGTGAAAAATAGATGAAGAACTCGGTTTTAGCTGAAAGGAAAATAGATGAAGAAGAGTTGCTCAGCAGATTACTTCAAACTATAATTATAAATGACTATATTTGGAGATCTTTTATAATATCCTTAACAGTTTTCACCATGATGTTATATTCAGCTATATAATCTTTAATACCTTTAATCTTTCTTTTCTCGAGAACCTTACTAGTTGTGTATAGAGTAATACCAATCATTGTACTTATACTAGTTGGATCAGGCATTGATAGGAATATGTATGAAGTCTTTCTAATTTTCTTAGCCTTAGGATCACTTCCTCCTTCTATGGCAAATTTTGTATCCTCTAATGTTTTCCTTAAATATCTAACAAAGTCCTTATCAAGCTCCATAATACTTCCCCATAATGAATTATCTTAGTAATACCTATTTAATAGACAGGGATAGAGTAATACTTACTTAATGTTGAGAGGTCAAGAATATGGAAATTCCTTGTAATAAGGGATATTACATTTTATTGATTAAAGTAAATAAAAATATAAAAATGAAAGTTGGATCCTTAGGTTTAACAAGATTTAAAGAGGGATACTACATATATATTGGTAGTGCTCATGGACCAGGCGGACTACGTGCTAGAATACGAAGGCATTTAAAGAAAATAAAGAATCCATACTGGCATATAGATTATTTATTAATGGATAAAGATGTATTTATCGAAGCAATATGGTATTTTTTAGCTAAAGAGTCCCCATTTGATCTTGAATCGCTTATATCGAAGAATCTTAACAATCTTTTAGATTTCATTAAGGGTTTTGGATGTTCAGATAAGCCAAGTGATCTATCTCATCTATATTATTGTGGTTTAGAATTATATATTTGCATCAATATTTTGAACAGGATTTTTAAGAAATACAATTTAACACCTCATATATTTCATGCGACAGATTTAAATACTAGCTAGGATAATCTCTAATTATGCCCATAACTTGAAATCATAGGAGTCGAAATACATATGTCTCAAGAAATCGAATCCCGTAAAACCTCTATTATAGATCTAAAACCACATCAGGAAAACGTACATGTTAAAGTGAGAGTACTAGAAACAAGTCCTCCAAGAGTTATACAAACACGTAAGGGTCCAAGAACTATTAGTGATGCATTGTTAGGAGATGAAACAGGAAGAGTCAAGGCAACACTCTGGGGCAGGAAAGCAGGTACATTAGAAGAAGGAAAAGTAGTAGATATAGAAGGCGCCTGGACATCCAGTTATCGTGGACAAGTACAACTCAATATAGGTAGTTCAACTAAAGTTAATGAAATAGATGATTCTGAAGTACCTCCAAAAGAAGATATACCCGAAGATATGCCTACAGCTCCAACGGAAGAATATAGGAGAAGCCGTGGAGGATTTAGAAAACGTAGGAGTTTTGGAGGTAGATATTAATGTCAGCAGAAGAGCCCAAACCCATTGATTTCTTAGAGAAATTTAATAATATGAAAGAGCAAGTTCCAGAAAGACAGGGAACTTTTCTCGGAGAAGAAGGAGAGAATTTCTATGTAGCTAAAAGTGAAAATGAAGTCTATGAATTAAGTCCTTTAGCATATTATGTATGGCTATTATGCGATGGCAAACATACTGTTAATGAAATGGCAGATAGAATGAGTAGAGATCTGAAAATGGATTTAAACGAAATCATTGAACCACTACTAATGGCTTTAGATGGATTAATTAGTGTAAATTTAGTTGTCATAAAGCCTTAATAAATCCTATATAAGACTTTTTCTAATTCTATTCTTTTATTTTTAAGTAAATTGTTAGGTTTAAGGTCTAGGGCCATTAATTATAAATTAGAAAAATAAGTATTACCTATATACGGGAATGTTTTGTATGAATAAAAGAAGTATAAGTAGACAGAAAAGAGACATAGCTGATGTAGCCATAGATTTCCTTAAATTTATAGATGAAAATTATGATCATCAAGAGAGAATAAGGATTTCACTTAGTTATTATAGAGTTTATAGAAAATATATGAATTTATTTCTACAGTCGAGACTAGTCATTGTTGATAGAGACAAATATATGGTTACAGATAAGGGAAGGGAGTTTATTCAGCTAATTAATTTATTAAAGAAGATAATAGGTGAAAATTCAAGTTTTGAAGATATAAAGAGTAGTATTTTATCAGTTAGAGATCAGGATTTAGATATCTATAAAACGTATAGTCCTAAAAAGATCTATATAGGTAGTTTTCTTGGAAAAGCTAGAAGCATATATGATATTATAGCATGTATATTATATAATGCCTTATCGCCTACATCAAAAACAAGAGCCATGGTTAAATGTGGTTTAAACATTATTCAGTTTTCTAAATATCTGGATATTCTTACAAAAAATGATTTGATTAAATTAAATCGGGTAAATGGAAAGACAGTATTGATGATCAGTTCTAGAGGCGTCATGTATTTACTTATATATAGAAGAATAGTTAGTTTATTAGCACAGCGATGATATAAAGGATTATAGGTAGTGTAAAAGTGAGTTATCGACTGCTATATGCTCTGATGATTATCTTTATATTAGTGTGGGCAGCTGATTCGCATGTTATAGGATATTCTGATAATGTAAATACCGATCTAAAATATATTTATATTATTGAATTACAAATTGGGGGGAACATTACTAATTTAAGCAGGGAGCCTATACGAATTAATGAAACCGATTTGCTAATCTATAACTATCCTTTAAACACGTCTTCTCAAGAAGTTTTATATGCTAAGTTATACTATAATGGAGTCCCCATTCCATCTAAGGTTGAGAAAAGTGATCAAGGCTATTCATTTATACCAAATATTACTATTAATGACCTTTTGAACTTTAATGAAACTGCTTCATCTAAGGTTTTATTTAGAGTCCGTATTAATGTGACAAAAAGAATTGAGGAGATAAAAAATCTCAGTTTTAGAAATGCGGGATCCTGGGAAGAAATACCAATTACTATGAAGAATTTAACAAATATCACTAGTTTATGGAATTTTACAAATCCACTTATTAAGCTACTATATAAATATATCTTGAGAAGCTATAATAAAACCCCCCTACACTATCTAGCATCTGCACTTAATTGGATAAATTCATACGTAAAATACAACACTAGAGTACCTCCTAGGCATCCATGGGAAGTAGTATTACGTAGAAAAGGTGATTGTGATGATCAGTCAAATCTCGTAATAACTTTACTGAGAGCAGCTGGTATCCCTTCATATCTTGAAACGGGAATGGTTTATGTCTCTGATAGATTTTATTCAAAAACAACCACAGCAGATGGATACTTTACATACGAGTTTATAGGTGGAGGAGCACATGGATGGTTAACAGCTTACATACCTCCATGGGGATTTGTAAGAGTCGACTTAACATTCGCGACTGGAGAGCCAGGCAATTTACAATCAATGCTCAGACATATAAAGAAAGCTGCGTATTATAGTACATTGTTCCCAACGATTCTAATATCCGAGATTAAGAAGGGAGATTATGTAGAACAAGGTGCAAAATTTATAGAAGAGTTAAAGGAGGAAAAAATGAAATATGAAATATACATAAAAATAAAAGCTGTATATAAAGAAGCATACTCATAAGCCACCATTGTATTTAAAATTTTATAGAGGGATTTTAGATAACCTATAGTATGGATGACCGATGACTCCACTTCAGAGGCTATATGCCAATGAAGACACTCCACCCCTAGGGGACTTTATCATAAACATTAATATAATATTATAGATCCCTTTAAGAATGGATCGTTTAAGGCTATAAAGTTTTTGATACAGTATTTTAATATTTCTTATTTAAGCCTATAATTTTAGCTATTTTATTATATTCATCTTCTACAAATCCTATGATGTCGTACCTATGAACTCTTACAAGATGGAGATATAGTCCTCTACGTGTAAATGGACCTCTGCCACAAATGTTGCATCTAAGTAATCCATTACGTAAAGTCACTATTTCACTAGCTACACGATTAACAGCTTCTCTAACAATTGGATACAATACAGAACCAGTTATTCTCCTTAAATCACTCTCATCCACAGACAATCCAACTGCAAGCCTTGCAACATATTCAACAAGTTTAGCACTAATTATACTGATATTGGTCATCAAATTTTCACCTTAACATTCCTTCTACAATTATTGTCGTTCTTTATTGGATATTAAAATATAGGCTTTATAACAGTTTATTAATGGTTAAAAAATTGTTAATGGATCTGTTAAACTATTTTCATGTATCTCTATTAATTTCGATCTACTGCTTATTACATGATTATACTCTAATATGAGTTGAATTTTTATAGTACATCTTGCTTAATAGTCTCCGTAGATTAGTTGAAGTGTCCATAAATATTTAAGATTAATTGGTTATGGTGTATGGTTTGACACGTGATCCTGTATTTATTGTTGGAGTTGGGATGACTAAAATTGATAGATGGTATACACGTAACGCTAGAGATCTTTTTTCAGAGGCCATGGTTAAGGCCGTAGATGATGCTGGAGGTGTTAAGCCTCAGGCTCTAGTTGTTGGAAATATGACCTCTAGTGTATTGATGGAACAAGATAGTCTTGGAGCGCTTATGGCTGACTATAGTGGTTTGAGGGGAATACCTTCATTTAAAGTAGAAGCTGCCTGTGGTAGTGGTGGTGCAGCATTTTATACCGGCTATAGCCTTGCGGCTTCCGGTTTAGTTGATATAGTTGCTGTGGGAGGTATTGAAAAACTCACAGAAAAACTCACAGCTCACGCAACTAAAGCTCTCGCACAAGCAGCTGATACAGAGTATGAGCTTATCTATGGAGCTAGCTTTACTGGATTAAATGCATTATTAGCCCGTCTTTATATGAACAAGTTTGGATATACAGATGAAGACATGGCCTATTGGCCTCTTAGAATGCATGAATATGCATCTTATAACCCATATGCCCAAATTCCTAGGAAGACAAGTCTTGAGGCTATTCTTAAGAGCCCTGTTATAGCTGATCCTATAAAGCTATTTGATTGCAGTCCGATAGGCGATGGTGCAGCAGTAGTTATTCTAGTACGTGGTGAAGAAAGAGCTAGAGAGATCGCCAAGTCCATGGGCCATGATGTCCTTGTGGAAGTTGCCGGACTTGGCTTTTCAACGGATAGTGTTGATCTTGGCAGTAGAAGAGACTTACTGACCATGGATGCTGTTGTACGTGCAGCTAGAGACGCCTATGAGATGGCCAGTGTTAATGTAAAGGATATAGATTACGCTGAAGTACATGATGCATTCCATATTACTGGATTCGTATCATTAGAGGATCTAGGTTTTGCCGAAAAAGGTAAAGCTGTAAAAGAGTGGAGAGAAGGTCGTTTCAGAAAAGGCGATAAACCAGAGGTAAACTTTAGTGGAGGTTTAAAGGCTCGTGGCCATCCTGTTGGAGCAACTGGTGTTTATCAATTAGCTGAAGTAACTATGCAACTTCGTGGCGACTTTCCAGGTTATAAGGCCAGTGATCCAGAAATTGGTTTAGCACAGAACATTGGTGGTATAGGTACCTTTGCAACTGTAATCATACTTAGGAGGAGACGATAGTTTGTCCATTGAGTACCGTAATTTTGACGAAATGGTTGAAGAGCTTCGCGAGCTACGTAAGAAAAGCCTTGAAGGCGGTGGGCCTAAGAAGATAGAGGTTCAGCATAGTAAGGGTAAGCTTACTGCACGTGAAAGACTTGAACGTTTACTTGATAGAGATAGTTTTCAAGAACTTGGATGGCTAACGATAACTAGATCTAGGTATTATGAGGAATTGGGAATTGATTTTCAGAAGGTGAAGTATCTTGGTGACGGTGTTGTTGTAGGATTTGGTAGGATTGATGATAGATTAGTATACATATTTGCACAAGACTTCACAGTCATGGGCGGTAGTATTGGTGAGATGCATGGCCTTAAAATAGCTAGGATTATTGAAATGGCTATTGAAAATCAAGCTCCTGTCATAGGATTATGGGATAGTGGTGGAGCACGTATACAGGAGGGTGTTGCAAGCCTTCATGCAGCAGGCCTTATATTCTCGGCTAATATTAAGGCAAGCGGCGTTATTCCCCAAATAAGCCTTATACTAGGGCCATGTGCGGGTGCGGCTAGCTATAGCCCCGCATTAACAGATTTTATAATAATGACTAAAGGCTCATTCATGTTCATTACTGGTCCTGAAGTTGTTAAAGCAGCTACAGGTGTTGAAACCACTTTTGAGGAACTTGGAGGTGCAAAAGTGCATGCAACCACTAGTGGTGTAGCGCATTTTATAACAGAGGATGATGATTCAGCTTTAAGGCTTACTCGTAAGTTATTGAGCTATTTACCACAGAATAATACAGAGGATCCGCCATATGTCGACACAGGCGATCCATGGGATCGTGAGGATCCAGAACTCGACTCTTTAGTGCCAACAGATCCTACCAAGCCGTTTGATGTAAGAGATATTATTATTAGCCTTGTCGATGGCGGCGAATTCCTAGAAGTTCAAGCAGATTATGCTAGATCAGCCATTATAGGTTTTGGGAGAATAGGTGGATATACTGTTGGTATTGTAGCTAATCAGCCATCAATTAATGCTGGTGTTATTGATATAGATGCCAGTATGAAAATAGCTCGATTTGTCAGATTCCTAGATGCATTCAATATACCAATAATAACACTTGTAGATACACCAGGCTTCATGCCAGGAATAGATCAAGAGCATGGAGGGATCATTAAGCATGGAGCTAAGATATTATATGCATATGCATCTGCATCAGTACCTAAGATCACTGTTATCATACGTAAGGCTTATGGTGGAGCATACATAGCTATGGGCAGTCGTAGTCTTGGAGCGGACATAGTATATGCCTGGCCTATGGCTGAAATAGCTGTTATGGGTCCAGAAGGAGCAGTTCGAATCCTATATAGGAAGCAGGCAGCTAAGCAGCCTGATCCTGAGAAGTTTATGAGAGAAAAGCTTATTGAATATCGCCGTTTATTTGCTAATCCTTATCGTGCTGCTGAACTGGGATATATAGATGATGTAATAGTGCCAAGGCAGACTCGTAAGAAGATCTTTATGGCGCTTGAAGCATTACGTGATAAGCGAGAGGAAGTTGTGCCGAGAAAACATGGAAATATGCCATTATAACTCTACTTTTTCTTCTTAATCTTACCCTTTTTGCCCTTTTCCTTTTCTGATTCCTCCAAAGGTTTTATTCTTACTATAGGCTGGCCTTTATTGACTGCTTTTCCAGGCTCAATATACACTTTTTCAATAATACCGTCAATACCAGCCTTGATCTCGGTAATCATTTTCATAGACTCAATTAAAGCTATAGCACTATCAATAAATACTTTATCGCCCTCCTTAACCTTAATGTCAATTATACGACCAGACAAAGGTGCTACAACGACGCCCTTTTCAATACCAAAAGTTGTTCTTCTTCTTTCAATCTCCTTAGCTGAAAGCCCTATGGGTATAAATTCTATTATTTTCTTTATAATAGCTGGGATACCATCAATAATTATTCCTGAAGAAAATCCATCAACCCTTATTCTATGACCATTAATGTCTAGTATAGCTTGCCTAAGATCTTCATCAAAACCTAAGACACGAACATGATACTCTTCATTTTCACCAATAACTTTGACTATATAACCGTCCTTTTCCTCTTTAACCTCTATCTCCATTATATCTCCAAGAGAAGTTTCGATCCGATATCTTCTAGACATTTTAACACCATTATTTTACTGTTAATAAGTATAGTATCCAGCATCCATTATTAAATCTAAGGTAGAGGGCCTCTATAAATGATTTCATGGGAATAATTAATATTATAGTCCAGTATTAACAATATTCTTCAGAATAAAGTTTCTGGTGAACTACATGCTACCATCATGGGTCTATAGTTTAGCCGAGGAAATTTTAGAAAAATCTATCGAATACCCAACAATTCTCGGTGAAGCATATAAGGATATAGTTGAATACTATGCAGAAGTACTATCTAATTATGGGGTACATACAACAATTTATAGAGTGCCAGATGATTACTTAAGGAAATACCTCAATAAGTCAATGAACCCGGATAAACCCAGGTACATACTAATTGCAAGAATAGGGTCTGGGGAAAAAGTTCTACAGTACAATGGGCATTACGATATTGTAGCACCTGGTAAGGGATGGACTGTTACAGAACCATTTAAGCCTAAGAAAATAGATAATCGCCTATACGGACGCGGCTCAACCGATATGAAAGGCGGTCTTGCAGCCTTTACGGCAGCTATAGCTTACTTAGCATCTACTAAAGAACCGCTCAACCATGTTATAGAAATAGCTTATGTACCCGACGAAGAGATCGGCGGTCTAACAGGTACAGGCTATCTCGTTAATGAGCTAGGCTCTAGACCCAATTGGGTAATTATTGGAGAGCCTAGCGGCTTAGGTACTATATGGATTGGGCATAAAGGAGGTATTTGGCTTGACGTTATTGTTAAGGGTAAACAAGCACATGGCAGTACTCCATGGCATGGAGAAAATGCTTTTGAAAAGATGGTTTACATAGCTAAATATCTTATTGAAAAAATTAAACCCATTATTGAGTCTAGAATAAGTAGATATGATTATGATGAAGAAGAATCAAAGAAGGCAACAATGGTGCTAGGAGGAAAGATATATGCCCCAGGTAGTCCGAACATAGTTCCAGGCGAAGTCAGTTTTAGTATTGATAGAAGGTTGATTGTAGAAGAGAACTTAGAGGAAGCTGAAAAAGAATTAAAGAAGTATATTATGGAGGCTGCTTTATTTGCTAAAGCAAAGGTTGAAATAAACGTTTTGACAAAACTCAGCCCATCATTCATACCTCCCGATTCCGATCTAATAGATAAAATAAATAAAATAGCATACAAAGTCCTTGGGTTTAAGCCGAGAAAAGTGGTCTGCACGGGAGGACTTGATCTACACTACTATACCGATGTTGGCGTGAAAGCTATATCTTACGGCCCTGGCCAACCTTCACAGGCGCATGCAGTTAATGAATATATTGAACTAACCGATCTATATAGATCTATTGACATATACGTAGAACTCGCTAAGAATGCATTTGAATAACTATGTTGAAGAGACTATATGGTGTAAAAATACATTGAGAGAACAATTACTTATAGATAATAATAACACTAGATATATAGGATTTCTATCTAGATTCATTAATTTCCTAGAAGACGTATTAGACGATGCATGGTGCGAGGACATATTTATTGATAAAAGCATCTATAGTAATAGACCAATTATTCCCAATACTATAGAAATTGAACCATATAAGTGTAGTTACGATCCTTTAGAAAGTATTAGTGTATTTAGTAGTCAATGGGATATCGATGAAATTTCCATTACTATAGGAAAGGGATACTATAGCCTTAATGAATTATATTTTTTAATACCTAGTATTTATATTGAAACACTACATTATCTAATGAAAAGCTATTCAAGTAAAACAATAACTAGTAAGAAAGAATATTTCTTAGCTATATTATTTAATGGAAAGGGATTCCTTGTTGAAGGAGAGGTTGATCGGGTAAGAATACCCTTTATACCTCATTGTTTATCATCACATACGCATCCCTCTCATATGCCTATACCTTCTAAGCGAGATATAGAAATGATATTGTATATGATGCTGAATAGAGGATTTCTCCATGTTATCGAGACCGTGGGAGCTTCGCTTTACATATATAGGGTTAAGCCATTAAGTGAAAATGATTTAGTTAAACTAAGAAGTATAGAGTCTTTAAATAATTATCGAGATGTTATAAATGTTTTTAAAACCATAGAATCTGTTAGAATCGAATATAGATAGTTTCATAATTCAATAAACATATCAATATACTTTCAAAGTTCCTTCATAGACACCTGTCTAAGTGTTAGAGGAAAACTATTTATGAAAGAGCTTAATTTTTAAAACCCCAGTGTGTACTGAAAAATAGACAATAATTTAAAGTGAAGAGGAAAGTTTAGGCGGTCATAAGATAGGAGTGGAATACGGCGTGACAAAATACAGGATCTTAATAGCTAATAGAGGAGAAATAGCTATTAGGATTGCAAGGACTATTAGGGAATTAGGCTGGATATCCCTTGGTATCTACACTTCTATAGACAAGTATAGTCTCCATAGGAGATTTATGGATAGTGATTATCAAGTATCTAATTATCTTGATATGGATGAAATAATAGAAGCTGCACTAGAACTAGGTGCTGATGCCATTCATCCTGGTTATGGATTTTTATCAGAAAATGCATTATTTGTACGGAAAGTTGTTAGCAAAGGACTCATATTTGTAGGTCCTCCACCGGATATCATGGAGCTTAGTGGCGATAAAGCTAGAGCTAAGAAAATGGCTGAAGAAGTAGGTGTACCTACTTTACCATGGAGGCTAGTAAAGAAACCAGATGACGTAATAGAATTTGCTAAGGAATATGGATATCCTGTTTTATTAAAGGCTGTTGGTGGTGGAGGAGGTATGGGTATGAGAGTAGTCTATAATGAAAAAGATGTTGAAAAGCTATATGAGCAGGCTAGTAAGGAGGCTGAAGAAGGCTTTAAAGATAGAAGACTTTATGTAGAGAAATTCCTTACATCACCAAAGCACATTGAAGTACAAATACTTGGTAATGGAGATAAAGTTATTCATTTATTTGAAAGAGACTGTAGTATTCAACGTAGGCATCAAAAAGTTATTGAAGAAGCCCCTGCACCAATACTTTCTTCTAATGAAAGAAAAATTATAACAGAAGATGCCGTTAAACTCACTGAATACATAGGATATATTAATGCTGGTACTGTTGAATTCTTATTCGATCCCAAGACTAGAAAGCATTATTTCATGGAAATAAATGCTAGGCTGCAGGTTGAGCATCCTGTTACAGAGATGATTACTGGAATTGATATCGTTAAGCAACAATTATTAATAGCTATGGGAGAAGGACTGAATCTAAAACAGGATAGTATCAGGATATATGGTCATGCCATAGAAGCCCGTATAAATGCTGAAAATCCTGTTACAATGCTTCCAAGCCCTGGTACAGTATCTGATTATAGAGAGCCGAGCGGTCCAGGTATACGTGTTGACAGCGGCGTGGCTCCCGGATCAACTATCCCCGCTGAATATAATCCATTAATTGCAAAGATCATAGCCTGGGCTCCCTCTAGAAAGGAGGCTATAAACCGTATGTTAAGAGCTCTCCGTGAATATATTATAATGGGTGTTGATACAAATATCTTGCTTGTAAAAAGTATTCTTGAACACCCGGTTTTTATGATCGGTGATCATACAACTAAATTCCTAGATGAGTATATTAATGATATTAAAAATAGGATATTAGGTCATGAAAGAATACAAGCTATAGCATTATCTATACTCATGACACGTAGCGTTAATGGATTCGGATCTCTTGTACCCCGTTCTAGATCACCTATAGAGCCCACTTCTCATAGACTCCAAACTCTTAAGAGAAGGGCTTGGGCTTACTGGAGAGTTATTAAGAGTAGAATGCATACTAGAAGAAGGAGAAGCCGTAGGAAGTAATATGATGATTGATGACGCGGCTGATGTATGATGAAGGGATTAGCTTCTGATTAATTGCCTGCCAGTCCGTAATTAATATATTAGATCATATGAATTTATTTCGTGAATTATAATATATAACTACGACAATATTTACATCCTTTACCATAATCGTATAACTTTATTTTCTATAAGTATATGTGCATCGAGTGTATGTATACGTATTTAAATGAGAGGCGAATTACTTATAAAACCATATATGTAATAGGGTATCCCATGAAATCATAATTGGAGGGTAGAACAAGATATGTCTGATATACCGAAAGAAAAAAGATTTGTATTATGGCTTGAAGAAGTTACAAAAGATGATGTAGTGCTTGTTGGAGGTAAAAATGCTAATCTTGGAGAGATGATTCGTGCAGGAATACCTGTGCCTCCTGGATTTGCAGTAACAGCTTATGCATACAAGTACTTCCTTGACTCAACAGGTCTTGGCGAGAAAATCTATGCTATGCTAAGAGATCTCGATGTTAATGATAAGAAGGCATTAGATGAGGTAACAAGTAAGATCAGGCAAATGATTAAAGAGACGCCTATGCCTTCGGAAGTAGAAGCAGCTATTAGAAATGCTTATAGAGAGTTAGCTTCGAGACTAAATATTGATCCCTTAAGGCTACGTGTAGCTGTACGTAGCAGTGCTACTGCAGAAGATATGCCAGAAGCGAGCTTTGCCGGTCAGCAAGAGACTTACCTAAACATCTATGGAGAAGATGCTGTTGTTAAACGAGTCAAGGATTGTTGGGCTAGCCTTTTCACTGCACGTGCAACATTCTATCGTGTAGCCCAGGGTATTCCCCATGAAAAAGCCTTGATGAGCGTTACCATACAGAAGATGGTTAATAGCCGTTCAGCAGGCGTAATGTTCACACTACACCCAGTTACTGGCGAGACAGACGTAATAGTTATTGAGGGTGCATGGGGTCTTGGGGAGGCTGTTGTTGGCGGTAAAGTAACACCTGATGAATGGGTTGTTGAAAAGGATACTTTAAAGATTAGAGAACAAAAGATCAATAGAAAGAACATTGCTATAGTCTTCAATCCAGAAAAAGGCATAAATGAGGCAATCAACCTCCCTGATCCTAGATTCCCATTATTTGATCCAGAGACTCCAAGTCTTAATGAGGAAGAAGTTAAGAGATTAGCTGAACTAGGTAACTTGATTGAGAAACACTATGGACGTGCAATGGATATTGAATGGGCCATCGACATGGACTTGCCATTCCCGGACAATGTATTCATTGTGCAGGCCCGTCCAGAGACTGTATGGAGTGTTAAGAAGGCTAAGGAAGAGGAGAGAAGAGTTGAGGTAAAGGGTGAGAAGGTAGTTAAACTTAGTGAAGCTAATGTAATAGTTCGTGGATTACCTGCAAGCCCAGGTATCGGAGCAGGGATTGCTAGAGTAATTTTTGAT
>Ga0180301_10001383_pt1 | contig 19153 bp, 21 predicted proteins | sample GuaBasSediGuay16_FD_121797 | JGI IMG/M metagenome (GOLD analysis project Ga0180301, IMG submission 121797) | Subseafloor sediment microbial communities from Guaymas Basin, Gulf of California, Mexico - Guay16, Core 4569-2, 12-15 cm | ecosystem: Environmental > Aquatic > Marine > Hydrothermal... | reverse complement strand
TTCTTTATCATACAAGATCGTTCCCTCTAAATAGTGTGGCAGTTCACCTTTAGCAAACTTTATGTCATTCTCCATTATGCCGTACTTTTTGTAGAGATGTTGTAATTCTTTATCTGTAAGCTCCTGTGGTAGTTTCAGTTTTTCAGTTGTGTTTGTGTTTGTAGCTATCACAAGACTTACCATACTTCCCACCGTCACCAATATCAACGACAATATCATTCCAACTTTAACAGCCTTCACACTACCACCTTACAATTTTATAACCTACTGATATATAAAAAATCTGACCATGCTTTGAGAACTATAATAATATTTCTATCTTCTCAATCTATGGTCAGAAAATTTATATATTTATTAACCCTAACCTTGGTGCACATAGACTTTCATCTCTTTTTCCCAAGTAAACTAACGTAACCACCAAAGTGTATATCGTAATTACCGCACCAAATCCCGAAACTTTTGGAGTTGAAGGAGTTGAGGGTGTTGGAGTTAACACCTTAACAACACGAACGTATACTGACTTGGACTTCTTGCTAACTTCACCGGTGAGAGGTGGAGGAGCTTTGTAAAACACTACAGCTGGTGGTAGCTTGTATTCCCCAATTTTTAGTGGTTTTAGTGCGTAGCTGAGATTTACGGTTTCTTCAGCATTTAGTTGGGATATTTTGATGGATTTTGAACCCTTTATCAGCTTGAATTCGTCTGGAACAAAATCTTTTATCACAACGTCGGTAAGCTCTCTCAAACCATAATTCTTAACCTTTACCGTAACTACCAGCTCCTCGTTCTCAAATATGACAATATGATTCGTTTCTTTTATTATCTCAACTTGTGCAGTGACTGGAGTGATGAAGAATAGTAGTAGAATTGTAATTGTAATTGTTTCTATCCCCTCTATTCTTATTCCTGTTGGTGAACTTCATCAAAATAAAATTAAGTTTTGTGCTTACTAAGTCAAAGATATTTGAAACCTCCATGGCCCCTCCCATTTGCCGAATTTATCCACAACGAACGTCATTTCCTTAGCATCGCTTGGTATTGGATCTAAAACCCAAGTAAACAAATAACCTTCTTTTGAAGTTCTAATTCCAATAACTTTGGATTTTTGAAAATCATTGTTCACTTGGTAATGAGCCAAAGGAGGCCACAGTTCATCGGGAGGTGTAGGCTCAGGTAGTGGAATTTTCGAAGGTTTGGGTGTAGATGAAGGAATTTTAGCTAAAACATACACTCTAACTTCTGAATGCGTTAACTCCACTTTTTTCAGAATGACAGTTACTCCTTTTGCTGTCTTGGATTGGTTTGGTTCTATTGTCTTTTCCATAGCTCCTTGTGGGTATTGGATGAGTATTTTATTAGATGTATTGTAGTATTTAGCTCCGTCATCTCTTACAACCTCAACATCTACATAGTAAATGCCCGGGTTTACTTGCATTTCGTTCTCATCTCTCTGATTCCATTTGAAAACGTAGGATATTTTCTCACCGGGCTTTAATTTTATTCTTTTGTTACCCTGGGGAAATGTATACACCACATTTTCTGTAACCCAATGTATGATTTTTAATTTTGGAGGAAAGGTTATGTCGATTGTTTTTTCAAATTTATTTTGGAAGGTAAATTCTACGTTTACATCTTCACCAAGTTTGTAAGATGATTTGTTCGTTTTAATAGTAAGTAAATCTAATGGCGGGGGTGTGGCAATAGTTGACTCAGGCGTAGATTGTGTAGATGGTGTAGGTACTGGAGTTGATTGGGTTTTGGAATGCACAAGGCAAGAGCATCCTGCATGAATTTTTCTTCGCTTTTGCTGGCGATGGCGACGAATATTGAGTTTCCAGTTTGTTCTATATGTACAATTTTTCCATTGCATTCGAACGTTGAATATTTTTTGATGTCAATAATTGGGTAACCTTTTTTGTCCGGCAAGCATGTCAGATTGCTTGGATTGAATTTGCAGGTTTTGCTGTATTTGAAATTCACCTTTTTGCAATCAGAGAATTCAGTTGTAAGTTCATTCACGTATTCATCAAAAGATGTTAGAGCTTTGCTAGCTGAGGAATAATGGAAGTCAGCAACCCACATCTCATGTTCTCTATGCTTTGCAGAGTAAATCCATATATGCTTGTGCTTACCAGAAAATTTAATATTGAAACCTTCGGGTTTTGAGAAAGGCCACTCACATTCCACCCATCCAGTGCTGTGATTGCCGACGAGCAATCTATTGTGTGTTACAATGTATGCCCAAGGCTCATCTCCACCTATTAGAGGAAAACGGGTTTCTGAGAAGAAGTAAGCAATTGGACAGACAATGGCTCCTAAGGCGATGATGATTAGGGGTGCACCTTGCCCACTTCGTGTCCATATAACCACCTTAGAAGTTAAAAAATAAAAATATTAAGTTTATTTTAAGTTATTCTATTCTTTGTGTCCATATGTGTAGATCTCTTCGTTCTGAGTTTTGCCAGTTTAAACGTCAAAAGGATTTTGAATGTCCTTGAAATAGTTTATCATTATTGTTTATACTATTTTCTCCAATTTAGAATAATGTTTCCCTTAAATGTGCATCGAAAAAATATATTTCAACTATCGAAAGTGAGTGAGCTTGACAAGCTATTTATCACTCTGATTCAAACACGAACTTAATTTTTTTACATTTACAAAAAAGTTAGATAATATCATTAAGAGTCTAACTAAAAATTTAGGGGGTGGTTTAGATGGTGGATGCAAATATTCCTGCAGAGCTGAGTGCTCTGCCGTTAGAGAGTTTAATAGGAAAACCACTTGAAGCGGCGGTCAAAGCACAGGCGTATGCAGCCATAACGACTGCACGATTCATACAAGAGGTCGGACTGGACGATAACGGAAATGTGAAGAATGTTACATTCAAATACAACAGGAGAGTCATGGATCCGGATAAAGGGAGTTTAAGAGATGAGGCAGAGACGCTCGAAGCTCCCCTCCTGACGATTGTGCCGGTACCGTTTATAAGGATCAAGGACATGACGATACACTTCAACTTTACAATAAAAACCACCGCTTACGATCAGAGCCAGCATGACTTCTCAGCAAGTCTCACAGCAAAAGCGGGATGGGGCTGGGGAAGTGTAAATGTAAACGCATCTTACGGCTTCAAAAAAGAGAGTAGATCCCAAGTAGACAGGAGTGCTGAGCTTGATATAGTGGTCAACGCGACTCAAGATGAGATGCCGGAGGGGCTCAGAACGGTCCTCAACATACTCAAAGAGAGCATTTCACCTCCTGCAGCATCCGGTGGTTCAACCGGTGGTGGAGCTACATCGGGTTGAAGTGTAAATGGCAACCCATAGCGGTGTTGCATTACTGTTAGAGCAGATAATTGCCACCCCGCTCAGAGCAATCATAGACGCTCAGACCGAGTCCGCAAAAGCAACAGTAGATTTCTTAATGAGCCTGATGAAGAAGGAAGGAGACGAGACCGTTCCTGAAACCATAATCATTCAGTACGAACAGCTGATCCAGAATGTTGAGACGAGAAAACTGGAAAGGGAGAAGCAAAAACTGATAATTCCGCTTCTCACACTCGTACCCATACCCTACATGAGCATTGATGAGGCAGAGATCGAGTTCGATACGAAAATTGTCGCAACAAAACCAACTGAAGGAGAGGCCGTCCCCATCTACGCGGTTTACACCCGTAAAGCAACCCCGGGTGTCGATTTTAGGGGAGAACTGCACATAAAAATAACCGCGAGAAGGACAGACATCCCCGAAGGAATGGCAAAAATGATTACGGCACTTAGCAACCCATTGGTAACCACAGGTGAGAAGTAGTGTTTAGAAGGAAAAAGGAGCCCAAGACTGATAAAGAGAGAATAAAAATTCCAGATGTTCACAAACTCGTCTCCGATGCGAAACAAAATGAAGAAAACAAGAAGGGTTCCTCTCCAATTTCTTTGAAAAACTTTACCGCAAGTATTGCCCTTGCGGTTCTAAACGCCAAGGTAATAGCGGACTCCCATGCGATGAAAGTCAAAAAAGATGTGTACGAGAGAGATGAACTAATGAGACACCTACCAATTACAACATTCGATCTATCAGAGGTGGAAATTGAGCTGAGGTTTCTCGTAGAGGATGTCGAGGAGGACGGGGATGTTCTGATAACAACAGATCCAGAAAAACTTGCTTCCCTTCAGGCGGTTCTTTCAACAATGAAGTTCAAGCTTACAAGCAAACCGCTAACAGAATACAGCCTTACAAGCGGGGAGAAACTGTTAAGAGACTAATTTATCTTTTTTCATTTTGTGCACATAATGCCCCAAATACCCTGCTCCCCGGATCGCAGGAACTAACCAACATTCTTAACGACTCAAGAGGGGGAATCCAAACAAAAGCAGGAGAACTTTCCCATCCCATACCAATATAAGCGTAGTGGTGTATAGGGAAGATTACGACGAAGACTGCAAGCGGTGTCCAAAATCAATCCGGCGATAATATACGAGGTAAAGATTTTGTTCTGGGATTTACCTTTATGGATTGAGATTCATCACATAATCACAATAGCGGCGGGAATTCTGGCTATAGGGAGTTTATTGAAGTTGGAAGCGATTTCAAAAAAACAAATCTCGAATTTTTCTCATCATTTCAACTTGTCCGTAAACTTAAAATGCTTTTAATCAAAAAAATATTTGATGCCAAATTTAATAAAATACGCTGCTGAAATTGCAAAAAAAGTGGATTCAAACTTAGTTGTTGTTATAACCAAAGATGAAGTTGTGGAGGAAGTTGATGATGTAAGGTTACTTCTTGCTCCTCGAAGTTACGCAACGATGCTTGAGAGTTTATTTTGGAGTTTAGAAGAGAGTAAAAGTTTAATAGACAAAAATCTGGTTGAAAAAGCCGCTATGCTCTTCCAAAACAAAGAATACATCTCAACTTTTTTGTACTTTAAGGGTGTTGAATTAAACGGTAATGCAGTTGGTGTTTTCGATTTGGACTTGCTAAAGGGAATTTTGGTTGTTGAACTTGATAAGAGTAGAATTCAAAGGGTTTTGGCAGACTGTGCTGATAGGGTTAAGCCAGAGGTTTTGAGGGCGGTTCTAACCATTGCATTAAACATCGCTCAGAAGGGAAGGGAGGGTAGGAAAATTGGCACGGCTTTTGTCATCGGCGATGTTGACGAGGTGTTAAAAAGGTCAAGTCCGCTAATAATCAATCCATATAAAGGACATCCAGAAAAGGAGAGAGACATAACAAATCCCGACACTTGGGAGAGCGTTATGGAGTTTGCCCAGCTTGATGGGATTTTTGTTGTTAGAGAGGATGGGATTATTGAGGCTGCGGGCAGGTATCTGGAAGTCTCTGGAAGGGACTTAAGAATAAAAAAAGGACTTGGTGGAAGACATTTAGCCTGCGCATCGATTACGAGAGAGACAGAGGCAATAGCAGTGGTTGTTTCTGAGAGTGGAGATATAAAAGTGTATAAAGATGGCGAGGAGATTTTAGAAATCAATGCTGCAATTTTGTAGCCATAACCGAAAGTTTAAAATTTTTAGCGAATACTTTTTTAAAAGGAAGGAGGTAATGAAAAAAGATGTCCGAAATTTGTAGCGTGTGTGGGTTGCCTAAAGACCTGTGTGTTTGCGAAGAGGTAGCAAAGGAACAGCAGCAAATAGTGATAAAGATTGGAAAAAGGAGGTATGGGAAAGAAGTAACGATAATAGAGGGCATAGACAGCGGTGAGATAAATTTGGAGGAGTTGGCTAAATTTTTAAAGTCGAAGCTAGCTTGTGGTGGAACGGTAAAAAATGGGGCAATAGAGTTGCAGGGCAACCACGTTGGAAGGGTAAAAGAGTTACTGATAAAGAAAGGCTTTAATCCGGACAGGATTAGGGTTTGAAACTAGATGAAATAGCCATCTATTTTTTAAAAATTGAAGAATTAATTTTTAAGCTTTCTTTCCTCAACCCTCCTCTGAATCTCAGCAAAAACTCTCTTGGATTCCAAGTAATAATCCTTGGCTTTGTCGTACCTCTTCAAATCTTTGTTTACATCTCCAAGATACTTCAATGTCGTTGCAATGAATTGGTCGAAATCTTCATTTTCCTTAGCCAATTCCTTGAACAAGTTTAATGACTCTAGATAAAGCTCTTCAGCCCTCTCAAACTTAGCAAGCTTTCGATAAAGCCTTCCAAAATTGCTCAATGCAATAGCTAAATCGAATTTAACTAACTCATCCTTCTCAACCAACTCTCTATAAATCCTCTCAGATTCTTTGAACAGTTCTTCAGCCTCATAAAACTTCTTTGTTGCAATGTAAATGGCTCCGGCATTTGCTAAAGTCTCAGCCAACTCCAATGGTTTAGCAACTTTCCTTCTAATCTCCAATGCTTCGCTAATATACCTGTCAGCTTCTTTAAATTTCTCCGTTTCATAGTATAAAACTCCCAAATCGTTTAAAACGGCTCCCAGTTCTTTTAACCAATCGTCTTTTTCCCTATCATCTTTTGAATCTTCAATCATAGTCCTGCAAATCCTTTCAGCTTCCCTGTAGCTTCTTTCAGCCTGAGAAGTCATTTTCATCATTGTTAATGCCTTTGCTGCATTTCTTAAGAATGTTGGAGCCAGATACTCCAACCCCATTCCAAGGCTAATTTTGGAGGCATTTAGTGAAGAAACAACACATGAAGCCAAAGCCTGATTATCATCCATTTGGGAAGTTAAATAAGAGAAATGAGAGTAATAAACTAAAGCTAAAATGTCTCTCCACTGTCCATTTATTGAATCGATTGCCGAAAAATCTTCAAACATCTTTTGTGATGCTTCTACAACTTCTTTGGGCGCCTCACTTTTGATTAGTTCCAAAACTTCCAGAGGTTTTCTGTTTTTAATCAGTTCACCAATTTTTGCAAGCTCCATGTCGAGCCTAATTAGGATAGTATTTAAAAGTATCTTTAATGTTTTATCAATTTTATTAGCTTGTTCCTACAATTTTTGTATCACAGCAATTCTAAAACACTAAATGATTTCCATCCCATTCCTGTCCTTCAACAAATCCAAGTCTCTTAAAATCAACTTTTCTTTAAATAACTCCTAACAAAAAAGCTCTTCAAATTCAAAGGATTATTGAAAAAGAATATGCATGATTTTCTGTTTAACTTTGCCATTCTGTTACACAAATCCAGAAATCTCTGCTCTCTGCCAAGCATAATGATGGCTAATGTGGCATCAACACTTCTAAGACTTTCAGCTTCTTTTAATGCAGCTTTCCAAGGCGTTAAATTCGGGTTGTAGCTGGATGTTGGCTCTCCATCAGTAATCAAGAACACTATACCACTCCCACTGGCATCTCTCAAAATCTCCCTCGCTCTTCTCAAAGCTAAACCGATGTCCGTTCTGCCCCTTGCATTTAAGTTTAAAATATCTCCCTCGTCTATTTCTCTCAATTGGTGATTGAATGCGACGATGTGTAAATCATCGTAATTTCTCTTTCTTATAACCTTCTTCAAGGCTAAAGCAGCCTCTATAGCCCCTATAATCTTTTTACCCCTCATTGAGTCGCTGACGTCAATAAGCATGACATAAACACACTTCTCCGTATGTCTTGGCTGTCTTGCAACCATGTTTTTCTCTTCAAACTCTATCTCACCCTTCAAAGCACTCTTTATCAGACTTTCCTGAACATCAATCAAATCAAAGGTGTGCATGAATGAATCGAACTCAACTATTTTCTCACTTGGATAAATCGAAATTCCATGTTTTTCAGTCTCATGCTCCCCAAAATTCTTGTTGCTCAAATCTTGCAAGCTTAATTGTAAAACCTTGTCAGCCAAAACTCTCTCTGCTTGATTACTGTAAACGATTATCTTTTTGTGTATTCTCTTGATTACACCTTCTATATACCCTTCTTCAATCAATTCTTCTAAAATTTCCTCGTAAAAGTGGTCAATCAAATCGTTCAAACCCACTTCATTTCTGCTAATTTCACCATTTTTTAACATTTCTTTGATCTCTTCCCAAGCTTTCTTTCTTGCCTCCTTATACGCCTCAAGCTTGTCAATCCAGAATGAATTGATGTAGCCAAAGTTTCTAATCAAATCGTTAAACAGACTTGAAAACAGGTCGTAGTTATTTTTTAATTCCTCATCTTCCACGTGTTTTTTTATTATATCCGAGGGGTCAAACTTGCCAGTATCGCGATGATAGGGGTTAAAGATCGAGTAGAGTAGATCCCTAGCAAACTCATCGTCCAGTCCTTCATCCCTCCTACAAAGTCTGCATTCAGGTTTAGCGGTCATAGGCAGTATAAACGTACTTTCCAGATACCTTCTCAATTATGCCTGTACACCTCCAGATTGATTCTAAGAGTATTTCAAATGCAGAATCCAGTTCTTCAGGCGTCTTTGAAAGCAGCAACAACACGTTCCAAACATTGTGGTATTCCTTGTAATTAATTCCATTCTCTCCAACCCTAATCGGATTCTCACATATTATTGCCAACTCTTCAATCAAACTCCCAAAGTTATCCGTTGGAATTGCAGAGTAAATTTCGGTGCACGTTCTGTTTATCGCCTCCTCAGCCAACTTTTCAATTACTTCATCCTTTGTAATATCATCCTCATAATCCAGCTCCATTCTACTCCTCATTCCAAGCTTGAAGACTTCATACTTGCTGCCGTAATCTTCTAACATTGCCGCTTTATGCCCCTTCCTTGTGGCTGATGCTCTTAGATGATCAAAGAGTTTTATTGTTGCCCTGCAAGATGGTTCAAGCTCTATTCTGCTTGCTATTCTGCATTCATGCTTGTTTCTTGCATATCTTACAGCACGAGCAAGAATCTTTAGATGCCAGATTGGTAACAAAGCTCCATCTTTTAAGCTCATGTTCCTCAATCCAATCTCTATTTCTTCATTAAGCGACTCTGGTGGTCCAATTGGTATCTCTTCAACTCTATCCATCAAAGGCTCTTTTATGTCTGCAGTGCCTTTGTAATTTGCTGGATTGGTTGAGGCTATAAACAGCGTGTCAATCTTAATTGGGATTATGTCGCCCTCTGGAGTTGTAATCTGCCTCTCTTCGAGCAACTCATGTAGCAATGTTTGCAATGCTGACGGTATAGCCCCCAATTCGTCGAAGTAAGCTACACCTCTGTGAGCTTTCAAAATTCTACCTGGAGTAAAAACTTCAGGGTGATCCAAATCATAGCCTTCCTTTATTTTCTGAATACTTATACCACCAATTAACTGCCTTGTAGTCATCATTGGGTCTCCAGCAATCCTAATCCATTTCCTTGGAATCCAAGTTAATTCAATTCTGTCTTGTTCAAGCAATTTCCTTTTGCAAGAAAAGCACGCAGGCTTTGTGGGATCATCATGAATCTTGCAACCCTTTATAGCCAGCAGCTTTTCAGGCAATAATTTAACTAAAGCCTTTGAAAATGTCGTCTTTCCATAGCCCTTCCTGCCTTTAAACAGAATGTTTGAACCACTCATCAATGCATTTTTCACCATCTCCTTCTCAATATCTTTGCCAACTATTTCGCTGAATGGATCTATTCCTGCTTTTTCAAACTCTATGAGCTTTTCTTTGACGTAATCTGCAATGCTCTTTGAGTGATAATTTAAATATTCATCACTCCATATGTCTATCTCTTCTCCATTAAGCGTAAAAACTGGTGATGATGTTTCTTTTACCATAACTTCTTCAAATATGTACTCGTATTCCATTAAAAAACAAATTTGTTTTGGATTATTTGTTAGTTTTGGTTGTTCGTTTTTTGTTGACATTTGCAACCTTTAATTCCAATTGCTCAAAACCGTTGAAGTCTTATTTAGGTTATTTTGGATTCAGCGTATTTTAATTCGAGCAAAAATGCTTTTAAACGAACAGAACACTTTTCTAGGATGTTTGAAAAAATACTGGTTGCTAACAGGGGAGACGTTGCTATAAGAGTTATGAGAGCTTGTAGAGAGCTTGGAATAAAAACTGTGACAATATACAGTGATGCAGATAAAAGGGCATTTCACAGGGTTTATGCGGATGAAAGTTACTACATCGGCAAGTCTGAGCCAAAAGAGAGTTATCTAAACATCGAAAAAATCCTTAAGGTTGCGAAAAAGGCTGATGTTGATGCAATTCATCCCGGTTATGGTTTCTTATCTGAAAATCCTCAGTTTGCTGAGCGATGCATTGAGGAGGGTTTTGTATTTATAGGTCCAAAGCCCAAGGTTTTGGCTGCAGCAGGTTCTAAACTGAGCTCAAGAAAGTTGATGGAAGAGGCCGGAGTTCCCGTAATACCGGGAAGTCCGAAAATAAAGAGTCTTGACGATGCTTTGAAGTGGGCTGAGAAATTCGGATATCCCGTTGCTGTTAAAGCATCTGGAGGTGGAGGAGGAATAGGTATAACAATAGCAAGAAATGAAGAAGAAATGGAGAAGGCTTATAAACAATCAAAAAAACTTGGAGAGAGGTTTTTCATCGATTCGGCGGTTTATGTTGAAAAATATCTTGAAAAACCGAGACACATTGAATTTCAAATTCTCGCCGATGAAAAAGGCAATACGATTCACTTGGGGGAGAGAGAATGCAGCATTCAGAGAAGGCACCAAAAGCTTATTGAAGAATGTCCCTCAGTGGCTGTGGATGATGAGACTAGGCAGAGAATAGGAAAGTTAGCTGTGAAAGGGGCAAAGCACATGGGTTACACAAATTCGGGAACAATAGAGTTCCTGTATTCCAATGGTGAATTCTACTTTTTGGAGGTAAATGCGAGGCTTCAGGTTGAGCATACGATAACAGAAATCGTGACCGGCATAGATATAGTGAAATACCAGATAAAGATAGCATACGGCGAGGAATTGGAGCATGGGCAAGAGGATGTGAGTTTTAGAGGTCATGCAATAGAGTGCAGAATTTATGCAGAGGATCCAATAAACTTCCTTCCAAGGAGCGGGAGAATTGAGTATTACAGAAGTCCCGGCGGGATAGGTATTAGGGTGGATAGTGGCATTCACATGGGCTATAGAATTCCCGAATACTACGACTCAATGATCTCAAAACTGATTGCTTGGGGTAATGATAGACAAGAGGCAATTATGAGGATGCGGAGGGCTTTGTATGAATACTTAATTGGGGGAGTTGAGACGAACATTCCATTCCACAGGGCAGTTATGAACAACGAGGCTTTCGTTAAAGGCAACACACACACAGGGTTTGTGGAGGAGCAGAGGATAGAGGAGGCAATAAAGCATTACGTTGAGATTGTAAGGAAGACAAAAGAAAAGCTCGATGAAATATTCAGAGATAGGTTTACTCAGGAAGAGGTTATGGCTATGATAACTGCCATAATTGAGGATAGTAGAACAGTGGAAATTGAAAGCAAACCAATTTTACAGAGTTTATGGAAAACGATTGGTAGATTGGAAGGTCTAAAAAAGTCTTAAACACATTCTAAAATTTTTCCAAACCCCTTATCAACCAAAACTTCTGTATTCAAAGCTTCTACACCTCGAATAAAGACTTTTTCAGGAAATACAGCATCAAAACCCTCATAGGGTGTCCAGTTGGCTTTGGAATGCAATTTTTCAACATCTATTTTTTCAACTTTTTTGAGGTCAAAGATGGCTAAATTTGCGTAATTTCCAACTTCAATATCTCCATACCTTTCAAATCCAAAGATCTTTGCTGGGTTTTTTGTTAATTTTTCAATTGTGTTTAGATTTAGAACATTTTTTACAATTAAGCCTAAAATCAAAGGATACAACGTCTCAACTCCCGGAAAACCTGAAGAACCATTTAATTTCTCTTCAATCGTGTGAGGGGCGTGGTCAGACGCTATAACCTCAGCCAACCCTACGTTTTTTAACAACTTTTCTACTTCATCTTTACTCCTTAAAGGTGGATTCACGTTTATTAGCCCATCCAATCTTTTGAAGTCATCTTCTGATAACAAAAAGTGGTGAGGTGTGATTTCACACGTTGAATTGCTCTTTGAAATCATTTGTAAGGCTTTTATCGTTGAAATGTGGCAGAAATGGTATTTTCCAATCTGCAAACATTTTTTTACAGCTTCAATCTCAGCTTTTGGCAATCTGTATTTAAAGTTTGGAGAGCCTTTACCGACAAATCTAGGGTCTTCAGCGTGAATTGTTAGTAGTTTGCTCACACTCAGTTCTTTCAATGTTTTGTACGTGATCTGTAATTCATCGTTTTCATGTTGTGTGAAAACTTCACCAATAGCAGGCAAATAGTATTTTTTCTCGATTTTTTTAACAATCTCGCCGATATTTTTAGCATTTTTATTCGTCAAAGCTAAATTTAAGGTGTAGTCTACATAACTGCTCTTTTTTGCCATCTTCATCCTTCTATCATACACCTCATAACAATCAACGACTGGATTCGTGTTTGGTTGATCAACAACCAAGCAAACCCCTCCATACAACGCTGATAAAGAGCCGGTTTCAATTGTTTCCTTGTGTTTCTCGTTAAAGTCTCTAAAGTGGACGTGAACATCAATGGCTGCTGGAAGAATCAATCCTCTAACCTCCTTGCCCTTAACTTCTTTACCCACTTTTTTTATTATGCCGTCTTCCACCTCTACTCCAGCCTCGACAACTCTGCCTTTGTAGTAGATTTTTCCATATATCACTATTTAAAATTGCGACTAACGTTTTTAACATTTTTTAGATGATGGGATTCGAATCCCATCAAGAACAAAGATTTATATACTATCCAGTATTGTTATTTTAAAAGCTTTGAGGAGATGTTTATGAAATCAATAGTTGAGGAGGCTTTGGCTAGAGCTGAAAGAGAGAAAAAGGCAAGATTTGAGGAAAAGCCAGAGGATGTGGAAGATGAAATTCTACAAATGCTTCATGAATTAAAAACCATCATCAAGGTAATCGGTGTTGGTGGGAGCGGCTGCAACACAATGACGAGAATGTTTGAGGAAGGCATTGAGGGGGCAGAATTGATTGCAGTAAATACAGATGTACAGCATTTGTATTACACAAAGGCTAATAGGAGAATTTTAATTGGTAAAAGGAGGACTCGCGGTTTAGGAGCTGGAAGCTTGCCCCAAGTTGGTGAAGAGGCTGCAAGGGAAAATGAGGATGAAATTAAAGCAGTTGTTGAAGGGGCAGATATGGTGTTCATAACATGCGGCTTAGGTGGTGGAACAGGAACTGGTGCTGCTCCCGTAATTGCTGAAGCTGCTCAAGAGGCAGGAGCTTTGACTATTGCTGTAGTAACATTTCCGTTTTCGGCTGAAGGAGCAATAAGAAGAAGTAATGCCGAAGCGGGTTTGGATAGGCTTAGGGAAGTTACTGATACTGTTATTGTAATTCCAAACGACAGGTTGTTGGAAGTTGTGCCAAATTACCCGATGCAGTTGGCGTTTAAGGTTGCAGACGAAATACTGATGAGGGCTGTTAAAGGGATTACGGAGTTGATAACGAAGCCAGCCTTAATTAACTTGGACTTTGCTGACATCAGAACCGTGATGGAGAAGGGTGGCGTGGCGATGATTGGATTGGGAGAGGCGAGTGGTGAAGACAAGGCAGCAGAATCGGTTAGAAAAGCTTTGAAGAGTCCATTGCTCGATGTTGATGTGGCAGGAGCTAAAGCGGCATTGGTTAACGTTACTGGAGGTCCAGACATGACGATAGAGGAGGCGGAGAGTGTTGTTGAAGAAATCTACAGCAAGGTTGATCCTGACGCAAGAATTATCTGGGGTGCGATGATCGATCCAGAGTTAGAAAACACAATGAGGACTTTGATAATTGTTACAGGCGTAAAATCACCGCAGATATTGGGTAGGAAAGGCTACCCCGTCACAAAGAGGTTTGGTATAGACTTCGTTAGGTAAGCTTATCAGGTAAGCTTAAATACAAAAGGTAGTTGCAAGGATATGGAATTCAAGGATATTCAGGATAAACTCAAAGAATACTACAACGTATTAAAGATGGCTAGGAAGCCGGATAGAGAGGAATTTACAACAACGACTAAGGTAGCAGTAGCGGTAATGTTCATCGTTGGTTTGATTGGTTTTGCAGTCTATTTATTGATGGATGTATTGCCAAAGGTGTTCAAATGAGCAAGTTCTTTGCTGTTAAAACGACGGCAAATCAAGAGAGGGTTGTGGCTAACTTGGTAGAGATGGCTGTTAAGAAGTACAAGTTAGATGTTTTTTCAATTTTAGCCCCTAAGGAATTGAAGGGCTACGTTGTTGTTGAAGCTGAAACGATGGAGGACTTGCTTAAAGCAATTAGAGGTTTACCCCACATTAAGGGGGTTGTTAAAGGAGAAATTAACTTATCTGAAGTAGAACACTTCTTAACCCCAAGAAAGGCTGCTGAGCAAATAAAAGAGGGATATAAGGTTGAGATTGTATCAGGACCGTTTAAAGGGGAGCTTGCTGTTGTCAAGAGGGTTGATGAGGCTAAGAACGAAATTACGGTTGAGTTGATTGAAGCAGTCGTTCCAATTCCAGTTACGGTTAAAGCAGATCATGTAAGAGTGGTTGACAAAGCGGAGGTGTGAAGAATGCAGGTTGTAGAGGTTTTGGTTCCAGGGGGAAAAGCGTCACCAGGCCCACCGTTAGGTCCAGCCATAGGACCTTTAGGTTTAAACGTTAAGGATGTGGTTGACAGGATAAACGAAGCTACGAAAGATTTTGATGGTTTAGCGGTGCCTGTTAAGATAATAGTCAAGGAAGACAGGAGCTTTGACATCGAAGTGGGAATTCCACCAACTTCAGCTTTGATAAAGAGAGAATTGGGGTTGGAAAAGGGTTCAAGCAAGACTGGCAAGGAGTTTGTAGGTGATTTAACAATGGAGCAGGTAATAAAGATTGCAAGGATGAAGAGGAGCGAGACGTTAAGCATGTCGTTGAAGGCAGCGGTCAAAGAGGTTTTGGGGACGTGTGTGTCAATGGGTGTGACAGTTGAAGGCAAGAAACCAAAGGATGTACAAAAAGAAATTGATGATGGAACTATAGACGTGCCTGAAGAGTGATTTGTTTTTTATTTTAATATTAATATCAAATTATCAATTATTCGATTTTATACACCAAATCCTTTTTTCTTACCCTATCAACAACCTTAATGCCAACCAAATCTCCCGGCATCGCCTCTTTAACATCCTTGCCCTCAATTTGCATTGACTCAACAATTTGTTCAAAATCTGTTGTTTTTCCTTTAATTCGAATTTTATCACCAACTTTAAGCGGTTTTGATAACACTACGGCAGCAACACTAATTTTGTTAAAATAGTGTGTAACTTTACCAACTTCCTCCATGAATTATTGTTTGCAACAACATTTTTAACTGTTTTGGGATTGTCTGAAAAAGCTTAGATATGCTAAAAACCACTCTTCTTTTTAACCCCCGTTGCAATTATGTATGCCGCCAAATCAACATCATCCTTGACGTCGAGCCTGAAGTTCCCCTTAAACGCATCCAGAATTGCTTTACCTCTTTCACTGCATTCAACTCTTTTGATTTCCTTGTCCTTCTCAAGTCCAAAGTAAACCTTCAACATCGCTCTCCTCATTATTTCCGCATCTCCCTTAATTTTACCCTCTCCTATCTCCTCGACCTTTTCAAAACAGTAGATGAAGTTTATCGTGTTCATACCATAAGTTACGAATAGCACAAAAGCCATTGATCCAGCCCTTAAGTATTCTTCGGCAGCTTTCCGCTTATCTCTACCTTCAAGTATCTTTGCATTGTTCAATACAACTTTAACCCTCAAATCCGGTGGTAGAAACGAGTCGTATTTCTTTATCTCTTCAAGCAACTTTTTTGCTTCTTCCAACTCGCCAGCATCAATGTATAGTGTCGCGAGGTTGTTCAAAGCACCACACAATAAATCTTCGGCCCGCTCCTCTTTTCGCAACAATTCTTTGTAAATCTCAACTGCCCTTTTGTATGATTCTTCAGCCTTTTTTGTATCCTTCAATACGTTGTAAACTGTCCCAAGGTTGTTCAATATCATTCCCAAGCTATACAAGTTTTGAACATCCTCTTTGTCAAACATCTCCATCCTCATCAGAAGTGCCTTCTCATAATATTCCTTTGCTTTTTCGTATTCTGCGATGTTGCAGTAAAGCAAACCCAAACAGGAAAGAGTTGCAACCGTTCCAGCTTTGTCGTTGATGTCCTGTCTTATGATTAAAGCATCTCTAAACGCTTTTTCCGCCTCACTCGGCTTTCCCATCACTTGATACAAGTTTCCCAAGTTGTTCAAAACCCCGGCCACGTATTTCATATAGCTTTCATCCTTCTTTGCAAGTTGCACGTAAAAATTCAAAGCTCCCTCATAGTACTTCTCAGCTTCCTCAAATTTTCCCACGTTGTAGCAAAGGTTACCCAACGTTCCCAGAATTCTACCTTCATCCACTTCCTTCACATTTTCCAGTAGATATCCACCAATCTCGATTAACTCCTGCATTAATTTTATCATCCTAGCTCTGTTGCTTAAGTCTATAAAAAGCTCAAGAGCCTTATCCTTTTCTCCCTTTTTCAGACATTCCTTCAACTTTTTCAAGTCTTCCTGTTCTCTACTCTCATCGATCATCGTATCACTTCAAGATTTAATTGGCAGTATTTACACTTAGCGGTTCGATTAATAATTATTAATTTGATGTTTTTGTTAGTTGTTGCAAATCGTGATGTTCAACCCTCAATCGTTAAATTTAATCGTTAAGATCTTCGAATCTAAATTCGACTTTATATTTTTTAAGAATTACATTTGGAAGTACTTTTACAGCATACTTAAGACTTTCATCAAATTCGTTTGCTATTAAAATTCCCTTAACATCCTTGTCTGGAAATTCCTTTTTAACTGCCCCAATATATCCTTACCCAGATCAATAGTTGATATGGGGGATGTTGTAAAAATCGGCGACTCATTAAATGCATCTGAAATTCTACTTAAATACGTGTTTGTTTGAATTTGTAACTCAAATGCAAAAGTAATGTGCCTATTATTGCAAAAATTATTGCCAGAATCATGTATTCGGGTTTATGCTGAATGCCTTTTACACCTTTTCGTGGTGTAAAGAAAGTGCATACAAGTACAATTCTACAATACTCCCGATATAACTGATAATAGACGAAATTAGTAGTACTATACGTTTCTTGCTATGAGGTTGTAAGATGTCCTTTCCCTTTTTTGTTAATTCATAATAAACCCACTTATTCCCTTTATTTATCTTTCTAACAAAACCAGTTTCGACAAGAACAGTAAGATTTTCGTGTACTGTAGATTTAGGCATGTTCAATTCATCACTTAATTTTCTGAGTGTTTTACTGCTAGAATAAAGTTTTTTAAGGATTCCAATTCTAATATCAGAAGATAACGCCTTAATATCTTTTTTTGTTAGTATAACTTTATTTTCTTTATTTTCTCTATTTATTTTTTCCATAGTTGATGTTAATATAGCTCAAGTATTTGATAAATATTGTCCTATTATCCTTTTCAAATCATCAAAATTTCTATCAGAACTCCATACTCCTACAACTCCATCCCTATATGTGAATACATGCTTGCTGTATTCTCACTTAATACGAACACAGCTCCTTTGACTTCTATAGTTTTGTAATTCGTAGTCAGATTTACTTTTCTTTGAAAAACAATTTCCACATAATCCTCATAACGCTTCATCAAATTAAACTTGTCCATAGTAATCCCGAGTTTGTATTGCTCGTTTATTTCTCTTAATATGCTCATACACTCATTAGACAGTTCGCTATACCCACTCACGGTTGGGGAAATTTTGTAGTATTTACCGTTTAAATGAATTATTATCCCTTGATTTATTTCTGGTGGTGCATTTAGAAATAAAAGTAAAAAAGAAGCAAAAATTATTGAAACAGATAAGGCAAGTATAAAGAGCTTCCTATTCACTGTATCCCTCCGATTTCTGAGATTGCTGGAACATATTGCTTAAATTTTTCGGTTCTATGCTTACCTTTTACATACCCTTCAAATACATATACTGGTTGTAGGAACACTTGGTTTTCACTCGCAGATTTTGCATAGTATCCTAAATAGATCTCATCTATCATAGCTTCATCAGTCCCTTTTATTCCAGTAAATACACCAATTTTCTTCAATTCATCTAAAGCTTGTTCTGGTGTAATGATAGAAAACTCTTTATACGGCTTGTATCCTCTCCATACTTTATAGACGCTTATTACGTCTCCATTACCACCAATTTCTACATCAAGTTTTGAACCTGCTCCAACTACTGGAAAACCATTAATTTTGCGCATAAATGAAACTTTTATGTCCTCGAAACCAATACTGATTATCCTACCCTCTTTATCCATTGCCACAACTTTTGGGTGTGTTACATTTCTAAGAATGGCGTCCTCTGGCATTAAACCTCTATTAGCTAAATAGCTTCTTGCTATATCTATCGCCTCTTTTTCCGAAGGAAGATTTGATGGTTTGTCTACATCATTTCCAACCATCCACCTAGATACATCGGTATATACTATCCTTCCCGATTTTGTGTTTATCTCCAGATGATACTTACCGTCTGTGAGTATAAACTCGTCAAATACCTTCTTTGGTTGCCCTTTCATCCCAAACCGCTTTGCTATCAACAACACATCTTCAAGCTTAACATCTGGGTCAATACATTTATACACCATCATTTTCTTTGGTACCTTCGGCATCTTTGTATTTAAAACAAAATACGATGTGCTATGGAATCCTTTTACCCTTTCGATAGAAAGTTTTGATAACTCCATCCTTGGTTGATTAGTACTTGCATACACCGCTCCCGCCACAATCAACAACGAGATAATAAACCCCACTATTGTTTTTTCATCACATCCACCCCCTAACATTGATATTTACCATACCACCAGAATGGCAGATCCGCTGGAGGATCAATCTGTGAACCATGTCCATATATGTGATCGTTCCAGCAATCGTATGTATTGTCCTTTCCATCTGCATCAGCCTCATTTTACCACCCAAATTATCTAAATCAAAAATTTTATTTGAAATTAACATTTCATTCGGATTTTCCGAACATGACAGTATCAAAATAACAAAAAATAAATAAAACAAATACAAATTATGCAGCTCACACTCAACCATTTAATAGAAGAGATCAAGGCTACAAAAGTCTTTCGTCGCAATAAAAAAGATGTAAAGATTAAG
>Ga0180301_10001382_pt1 | contig 19160 bp, 6 predicted proteins | sample GuaBasSediGuay16_FD_121797 | JGI IMG/M metagenome (GOLD analysis project Ga0180301, IMG submission 121797) | Subseafloor sediment microbial communities from Guaymas Basin, Gulf of California, Mexico - Guay16, Core 4569-2, 12-15 cm | ecosystem: Environmental > Aquatic > Marine > Hydrothermal... | reverse complement strand
CCGACCGAGCCGAGACCCATCGGGTCCCCTATTCCCGCATAAGGTCGGTAATAAGAAATATAAAAAATATGGTCGTTCAATGCCGATAGGCAAGCAGAATTGCCGTGAACGGTCATCCCCATTTCCGGCATAACGACACCGGTTCCCCCGAGAGCGTGACTTCGTGGGTAGTTATCGGCGAAGGAAACCGAAATAAGAAAAACGATGAGAACGAAATTATGTATAGATTTCATAATCTGTTCGGTATGTTCGCAATTATAGATATACTAAGTATAGTATAAATAGTATTACATAAATAAATCAAGTATTATTAAAGAGCTTCTCCAAAAAATTATAACCAAATTTCCCATCGATGATAGCCCACGACTTCATCGGTTGGTCGTTTAAATAACTAGAAACTAAGGAGGCTACGATTCCACTGTGAGTTTCCTTCGCTCGCTGGCGCGGGGTCGGCACGCGCCGACGGGTGGACTGTTTTTGCGTTCGGAATAATGTTGCCCATACCTACCGGGCGTAGCAAAAACCGTGACAGCGCGGTTTTCACCGGATTAACCGGCAGTTTCTATGACCGATTCCGCTATGAACATTATCTCATACGTAACTCTAAACTAATGGAATGGGACGAGAATATAGATATTTGGGACTCGACCAAAAAACAGAAATTTTTATTTGAAAATACCTTGCAATCGCCGCGTTAATTTCCTATAATAATTATCTTATTGTTATCATTTTCACAATAAAACTCTGGAGGCTTAAATGGCTAAAATAGTTGTTCAGGTCGACCACTGCAAGGGGTGCGAGCTTTGTGTCGAGGCCTGCCCCGTGGGGTGTATCGAAATCGATAACGAGGTGCTGAATAAACTGGGTTATCATCCCGCGAAATACAAAGGCACCGGCTGCACCGGTTGCGGTATATGTTATTATACTTGCCCGGAGCCGGATGCTATCATAGTCTACAAGAAAAACGAACGGGAGGCGGCATAATGGCTAAAGAACTTATTAAAAGCAACGAGGCCGTTGTCAAAGGCGCGCTTCTTGCCGGCGCGAAATGCTATTTTGGCTATCCGATTACGCCCGCCAGCGAGATAGCTCAAGCAGCGTCGTATTATTTTCCGCCGCTGGGCAGGACTTTTATTCAGGCGGAGAGCGAGGTCGCCGCTATTCAAATGTGCTACGGTGCCGCAGGAGCCGGTGTCCGCGTTATGACTGCGTCCAGTGGCCCGGGTATAAGCCTGAAACAGGAGGGCGTGAGCTATTCTGCAGGCAGCGAATTGCCGGTAGTAATTATCGTCATAATGCGCGGTGGCCCCGGATTAGGAAATATCGCGCCCGAACAGGCCGACTATTTCCAGGTCGTGAAAAACGGCGGACACGGCAACTACAGATGTATGGTTCTCGCACCCAACTGTGGCCAGGAGATGTGCGACCTGACAATACACGCTTTCGAAATGGCGGACAAATACCGCAATCCGGTTTACGTTTTAACCGACGGTTTTATTGGTCAGATGATGGAGCCTGTCGAGTTTCCCGAAGCGATGGATATAGACGAAAGAGCAAAAGCCGACTGGGCGCTTCTCGGCGATGCTGAGACCAAAGGCAACATTATAAACTCGATTTACCTCGACCAGGATGAATTGGAAGAGCACAACAGAAAATTGCAGCGCAAATACGCCCGAATGAAAGCGGAGGACGTCCTGTTCGAGGAATACCGTCTCGACGATGCGGAGATAGCAACTATCGGCTACGGCATTGTGAGTCGTGTTCTTAAAAGTGCTGTCGATGTCTGCCGTGAGAAGGGGATTAAAGTCGGACTTTTAAGACCTATTACGCTGTTCCCGTTCCCGGAGAAACAGGTCGCGGAAATCGCGAATAGGGTCGATAACATCCTCGTCTGCGAACTCTCTAACGGCCAGATGGTCGAGGATGTCCGCCTCGTAGGTTGTCGGGGTAAAGCAAAAATCAGTTTTTACGGTAGAATGGGCGGCAATGTGCCCACTGTGGACGAGCTTGCCGAACAGATAACCAAAGTCGCGGAAGGGGGTGATATCGATGGCTAAAGATATCCTTAAAAAACCGGACGCGTTATATGAGGTCTATCACCGGAAGCCCGGCGAGGACAAAAAGAACATTCATTATTGTCCCGGATGTGGGCACGGTGTTCTGCATAAGCTTATCGCCGAGGCTATCTCCGATTTCGGCGTGGCGGATAGGACGATTATGATTTCCCCGGTGGGATGTTCGGTGTTCGTTTATTATTATTTCGACACCGGTAACATCCAGGCGGCTCACGGGCGCGCTCCTGCGGTAGCCACCGGTCTGAAACGAGCCAATCCGGATACTATTGTTATCAGCTATCAGGGGGACGGCGACCTCGCGGCAATCGGCGGGAATAATATCCTTCAAGCTGCGAATAGAGGAGAAAATATCACCGTGTTTTTCGTCAACAACGCGATTTACGGAATGACCGGCGGTCAGATGGCACCGACCACACTTGTCGGTCAGAAGACGATGACTACACCATACGGACGCAGTGTCCAGAACGAGGGGTATCCTATTAAAGTCGTCGAACTACTGGCCACGTTGGAATCACCCGCGTATCTCGAACGGTGCGCGCTCACGGACGCGAAGAATATCGCCAAAACCCGCAAAGCGGTTCGTAAAGCGATTAAATGCCAGATCGACGGCAAAGGGTTTTCGCTGGTCGAGGTTCTCAGCGCTTGCCCAAGCGGATGGAAATTGACCCCTGTTCAGGCTAAAAAATGGATAACAGACCGGATGATGTCCTATTTCCCGCTTGGCGTTACAAAAGACGTTATCGACGAGCGGGAGGGATACCATCCTGAAAAAGTAAAATTAACCGGAGACAGGATAGAGGAAATACTTGGTCTGAAGAAAGAAAAGCTGTTCAGGGATAAATCGATGTCCGAGGTGCCCGAGCAATATCGCAACCCGCAGATAAAGGTTGCGGGATTCGGTGGCCAGGGGGTTTTGCTGCTCGGGCAGACCCTTGCCGAAGCCGGTATGCGCCACGGCTGGAATGTCAGTTGGATACCGAGCTACGGCCCCGAAATGCGCGGCGGCACCGCCAACTGTCAGGTTCATATCAGCGAGAATGATATAGGCGCGCCGGTTGTGGATTTCCCGAATATTCTCATTGCAATGAATAAGCCGTCCCTCGATAAATTCGAGCCGACGGTGCAGCCCGGCGGGATAATATTCTACAACACATCGCTTATCGACCGTAAGCCCGAACGCGACGATGTCGAAACCGTCGGCCTGCCGTTCACCGATATCGGCGACGAACTCGGTAGTCTGCGTTTCGCAAATATGGTCGTTGTCGGCGCGATAATCGAGAAAACACGGCTTCTCGATGAGGACATCGTGAAAGAGGCTATGAAGGAAGTCATCCACAACAAGAAATTCATCCCGGACAATATCGTAGCCATCGAACGCGGAATGGCGGAAGCAAAAAAGTTAGAATAAGGGAAGAAAGGGTCTAGGGGCTAGGGTCTAGGGGCTGAAGAAGACGCGAGGGGCGCGCAAATGTGCGCCCCTAATTCTATATTTCCGAAATCGGATTTAATCGATTCTGTTATTAAATCGAGCGATAAAGCGGTCGTATCAGCATATTCATCCCTACTGAATATTCGATAAGGTCCCGGGATTAGTCGATGTAGCGTCGAGTTTAATAAATGCATCAGTTGGAATGGCTACGACAATCACCGAATCGGTTAACTAACAACCGAATTGGCCAATCGAACGACTGGATTTACCTCACATTTGGATTCGCTATAGGGATTATATCTATCCGACAGAATAAAGTGAAACGAAAAAGCCCTCCCAGACGGGAGGGCTTTATTATTCTCGCTACTTCGAGAAACACTACGGCATATGCGGTCTTACTGTCAGCGGGACGACTATACAACGGGTATGCCCGGGCTCGTCGCTGCTGCTCGGGGCCTGGAACTGGAACCACAGCATCTCGGTATTCGCGCCTGGAGGCGGAGGTATATTCTCTCCGCCGGGGCCGAAATACTGAAGCGTCGGTTCGGGGTCGCTGGTCGCCCAGACCAGAGGATAGCCGACGAAATCTCTGGTCATCGCCCACGTAACCGGTGGCTCGCTGTCGTCATTGAACCGCGCCCTTAATACGAAACGATTATATTCGCGCCACCAGTGCGGGTTCCAGTATGGGTCGGGAATCCACGGCCCACAGGTATCCCAGATAGCGGATATATTGAGGCCGAAGTCCACAGATACATTCGAGAGATTGTATATCTTGATAGAATCGTTTGCGGTCATCGTGCGCTCTTCACCGAAAGTTAGGCTGTCGGTGATATTCCACACGACGGAATCGTGCGGGCAGACACCGTAGTGGCCGATTTCTATGCGTATCATAACCTCGATGGCGCTATACAACGCTCTGAATGTATCTGGACCGGTAACGACCGGAGAGTCTCTCAGAGTGTCGGTCGAACCGTCCATCTCCCAGTTCAGGAAGATGTATATCGAGTCGTAATCGCCGACGGTATCACCGGCGGCGACGCCGATTTCGTATATACTATCCGCGAACGCCCAGAAATCGAGCGTGCCGACGCGGTCGTAGGTTGTGCCTTCGAGATATATTGCCCCGTGGTCCTGTGGCGGGACTTTTTCGATTCTACAGAAGTATTCCTGAGTATAAATCGCTACGATGGAATCTGCGGCGGACACCGGGCCATAAGCCAGAGAGGTCGTCGAGGTCCCATCGCTCCATTGTTGGAAATGGTATTTCTCGTAGGTGGATGAATCCGGGTCGGAAACATCGATACTGTGGCTGCTGGCATCGAGGAACCACATATCCTGCCTGACGGATGCCGGCCCAGAATACGGCGTCATATCGACGGTCAGGGTTCCGAATGTATCCGCCGGCGGGAATTTCTCCAGAATAACGTGCCAGTAATGGTTATAGTCGGCGTAGTATGTGATATCTGTCGATGGTGCTACTGTCCGTGCCGGAAGAGCGGCAGGGTCGTCGCGCCACTCGACGAACTCGTATTTGAAATCGTAGGTCGAGTCCATAACGCTAACCTCGATATCGTGGCTGGAGCCGGTTTCCCAGAAAGCGGTATAAGTCCCCGTAAAGAACGTGTCGCCGTCGACGAGTATCCAGCCCGGCGTATCGTGTGTGGGAGATTTTGTAATAGTAACCTGAATCGCGGAGGCGAATACCGCTGTCAACCGGTATGGCGCGTCCATAATAACGAACGTGGATTCGGCGAACTCGTCGCCGATAATCGCGCCGGCGTCGGCGTCGTCCCATTCGATAAATATATATGCGTCTGGGCCGTCCCAGACGACGGAATCTGTAATAAGCACCGCCGAGTCGCCGGAGTCATACCAGCCTATAACGCCCAGAGTATCGGGGTCGACCGTAGCGGGCAAGCCGGTATGGGTCAGGTCCAGATAGAATTGGTCGAGGTAGTTCCATTGTAACCAGCTATCGACCATTATATCGAACACGGCGAAAGTGTCGGTGCCGGATGCCGGCGCGGAACCACCGCCGTCGTAGCCTGTGCAGATATGTCTCGTATCGCCGCCCTCATAGACCGAGTCGTTGGTGGTGGCGACAATATGCCTCCCGACCGGGTGATACGTTATTCCCGGTGGTGGGTTGGCGCCGCTATAGGACGGAGCTATAACGTTAAGCTGGACTACATCGTCCGACCAGAGCCACTCTATCCAGGTTGCAAGCAAGAGCGTGAAATGGACACTGTCCGTATAGCCGAAAGAGGGCAGACTTCCGAAAGCGTTGTAGCCGACGCAGAACCAGGCGCCGTCCGGGCTTGTAACCCAGGCGTCGATAACCGTCCCCGGCGGATACCAATGCGTTCCCACGGCAGGAACCGGCGCATCGTGTCCGGTCGGGTTGGAAACCATAAACGGGAGCATATCCACGCCGTCCCAGACCCATACCAGGGTGCTGAACTCATTAAGCGTGAACGAGACGGTGTTGGTCGCGCCCGTCGCGGGAACGCTGCCGGTGCCTATCCAACCCGTGCAATCGTGCGTTCCAGACGGAGTCGGAACGAACGCCGTAATATCTATTCCATGAGGATAGACGTGCATACCGATGCTCGGCACCGGGTCGCCGTAAGGGCTGAATACCCATAGCGTATCGAGGTCGCCCGAACCCCAATCTATCCATTGCCAATCTATTCCGGTCGGCGCGTCGAGAACGAAATTCACGCTATCCGCGCTTGTCGAAACGACGCTTCCGAATCCGATATATCCCGTGCACCTCCAGGTGCCGTCGGGGTTGATTACCCAGGCGTCCTGAGTCGAGCCATACGGTAGCCAGTGAGTGCCAATAGGCGGCGTCGGCGAACCGTGCGGCCCCGGCGTCGATGCGATAGTCAGAGGCAACAGGTCTTCGTCGTTCCATTCCCATACGAGCCAACCGGTGCCACTGAGTGTGAAATTAACGATGTTATCGCTGCCCGTAGCGGGAACTACGACACCGTCGCCGCGCCATCCTGTGCAATATTGCCACGCGCCGTCCTCGTAAGAACTGTCCTCGACACTGCACCATATATCCGTCCCGCACGGCACTATATAAACCCCATCCGGGTGCGGGTGTCCATAGCGGCTATAGACCGTAAGCGTGCACATATCGCCGGTCGTAGGCGTCCATACCCAATCTATAGTCGAGCAATCGTGTATTATGAACCAGAATTCGGTTCCGCCGCCGGAAAGTGCGGAGCCGGTGCCGATATATCCTACGAGTGTCTGGCCCATTACGCCCGTAGTATCCATACTGCCGGTAACGGTGTCCCCTTCGGTGAACCAGTAGCTGCCTACGCCCGGCGTCGGTATTCCAAATCCACCGGTATTGCTGATATCGACCTTAAACTCGCGATGGTATATAGCGGTAAAGGTCGAATCCATAGTAATAGTAACCGTGCGCGCGGTGTCGGTGATACCGGGGTCGTCCTCCCAGTAATCGAAGACCCACATCTCGCAACCGGAGATTATAACGGTATCGTAGACGGAGATATCGTGGGTGGATAGGTCGAACCAATCGGTGCTATATGGGCTCGGATACCAGACGCCGTCCGCGTTGACTTCTCCTCCGGTGAAATTCGTTTGAATCGTAATCGCGTTGCCGGCGGCCATATAGTGGATACTATCCTGGAAGAACGCGGTTACATTGTGGAACCGAACCGAATCGGTCGGAAGTGCGTGGCGAACCGGGGAACCTGTGGTCGAGTCGATGAACTCTATCATACTGCCGTAGTCTGTCCACTCGGTCCACATAGTGAACAGTCCACTTTCGAGGTGGCCCGGTCCGAACTGCTCGTGTTCGAGGGTTTCGACGGTATGCATAACGTCGGTGCCTTCGAGGTAGATTATAGGCTGCAGTTGGTGCCAGTAATAAACATCGACAGCGGTTTCAGTTCCGTCGATTGTCCAAAGAGTGTCCTCGGTCGGAGTGTTGACCACCCAGCGTTCTTGTCCGTCGGAGCCGGATGTTACGCGCGTAATCTCGGCCTCGCTGTTCGGGACGCACCAGACCTGAACACAGGAACCCTCCCATAAATCGACATAAACGGGAGCGCCGGTGTCATCGTAATACTCCAGAGTCGCGTAGTTCCCGGCGTCGGTCGGCAAACCGGGCGCATAAGTATAGACGCAGAACTGCACGACGTAGTTGACAATCGTGGAGTCCTGGTCCATCCAGGGTGTCGTCCATGGAGCTTCGTTGCGAGCCTTATCCTGCGCGCGTATCTGGAAATGATAGGTTTCGCCGGGTGTAACATCGACCGGGGATTCCGGCCCGAATGTAGCCATCGTGTCGGTAACGTCTATCAGCCACGGTGTCCAGCCTCCGGCGCCGATTTTATAGCGTATATCGTAGTTCCATACGCCCCAGCCGACTCCGTCCTCGATAGTAGTATCGACACCCGCCCAGCGGAGGCCAAAACTGGTATCGGAGGCATACTCCACGATAAACGTGAACCAACTATACGGGTAGCGCAGGTCGAGGTCGATTTTCCGGAAACCGGGATAGAAATCGTAGCTGGTGCTAGAGGTCGGCCCATCGATAACCGGCGTCGGTTGGCCGATACACGAGGATAGTTTATAGCTGGCCGACGTAACATCGTCCCCCTCGTTGCCGCCGGACTCGATAACTTTCCACTGGAGATTATAGCTGGTGGAAGAGCCGTATTGTGCGAATGTTGCTCCTGTCAGGAGTCCAATTATGATGAGGCATAAAATAAACCCAGGCACCGAGTATTTCATAGCGGTGCTCCTTTCATTTGATACTTTCATTATCGCTCCTTTTTTTGTTTAAATCAAGTTGTTTTTTGCAAATTCGCTCAAAATCGGGTCGGTATTTTTCGACCCGTATTTAATTTTTAGTCCGTTGATTCCGCTTTTTTCGCCCTTATTTTCTCCAGGTTTTCGCGGTTTATTTTCTCGTAATCTATTTTCGGAGGTTCCGGATATCGAATCCCGTCGGGCGCGTTCGGTGTCGGTTCCTCGGCGATTGCATGATAACGCCCCGCCATATTTGGTTCTTCGATATGTGTAAGGCGTCTTGTCTCGAATCCGCGGCGTTTGGCTACGATTCTATAGTCGAAGCTCGCACTGGAGTTGCCGCCGTTCTGCTCGATGACCTCGAAGGTCGTTTTCCCCTTTTTGACATAAACGCCGTTCGGGCATTCGTCCGTCATCTGGATAAATACTTTAACCGGGTTATTATTATCGATTGTAACCGTCTGCAGGAAAACCGGGTCGAGTTCGACGATGCAGCGGCCATTCGAGAGTTTTGCCGAGCCGTAATCGGTGAACCAGATTTCGGTCGCCTCTTCGCAATACATTTTTCGATATCCGTATGACCCTGTAGGAACAACTGCGGATTTTGTCCCGAAGCAGTCGAAATCGGCGTTCGTTCCGAGTCCAGGGTTTCCCGAACCGGCGTCGTGCCAGAACCAACCGGTATAATAGCCGCTGTTTTCGCTTTGGCCACGTATTGCGCATTTGCTCGAGGTTCCAAAAGAATACGCATCGACGGCGTAACCGGGGCGGACATTGGAGTCGCATCTGAAATAACCGGCGTAATAGGATTGGGTATCGAAATCGTCCCTGTAACCGAGCATCCCGTAATAATCGCCGTAATTATTTCCGCCGATAACGCCGCAAGAGCTATCATAATCGCAATAGTTAAACCCTGCGACGCCTGCGGTATATTTATTACCCCAATACGAATAGCCTTTAACGCCGCAATCTATACCGGATTCTGTCCATCCAGTTCCGCCGTTGTCTATACTCGATGTTCCGCTGCGTCGGCCATAAATAGCTGTTTCGTCGGGTCCGTGTTCGGAGGATATAGTATATACGTAAATTCCGTCGGTGCCGTCCTGTTTATAGACGTAAATGTCATAGGAACTTCCGCTGTCGTAGACGCGAACGTCGGAATTCTCATTCGCGTGAATATAACTTCCGGCGTCTGTCCACAATCCGCCGCCGGCAGGGTCCTGCCAGGTCGGGTCGGCCGCCCCGTTAGAGGTTAATACTTGCCCCGCGGTTCCGGTCGAGCCGTTGAGATATATATAACCGTCGAGATAGAGATGGTTCCAGGCCATATCGGAGTTGCCGAGGTTGTAACCAGCGTCGCTGCTCGGTTCGAGGTCGGCATTAAAACCTATTTCATTTGCGCCGACATCCTGCATATATTCGACCGACCCAAAATATAAACGACTATTCGCCGCGTCCCATTCGAGGTCGGTATCGTATGTCAGATTGGATGCGTCACTCCATATCGCGAGCCTGTTTGCGGAGCCGCTTCCGCCTATTCCACCACCTCCTCCGGAGATAGTCGACCAGGAAGCGCCGTCGAACCAGCGGATTCCGGTCGATGTCGGATACATACCGAAGACGTTCCCTGCATCGTATGGTGGCGCAGTCGGGTCGCCGGCGACCCCGGTCTGGTCATACCAGTATGCGCCGCCGAAGGTTATTAGACCCTCGCGTGTAAGGGAAGAACCTATCTGGAGGTTAGCGTTAGCGATATTAGAGCCAAAATTGATTTCGGACGACCATCCCATGGGAGGGCCGAAGTGCCAGCCGTTGTCGTTGATATCGATGGTTAGCTCGTCCTCGATGTGGACATCGCCGTTGAAATACCCGGCATAGGTCCCGGAGCCGGGGTCGCCATAAACACCCGCTCCCCCGGCGGCTCTCGATGTTCCGAAAACACCGTGATAGCCCTGTCCGTAGATACCCATAGCGCCGGCACTCGTCGATTGGTGATAGCCGCGAACGGCGGCGTAAGCGGCATTATATGCGACTCCTATTACGCCGGAGCCGCCGCCCTCGCAAACGCCATAGACGGCGTCGTAATTGCTTCCGGCAGAAACATAGCCATAGACACCGGCATCGGTCCAGCTGAGCGGGTGACCGACACAGGGTTGGTTCCAGCCGAGATAGCCGGTTCGGTTTGCGTTGCCGCCGTATATCGCCGCTGTTCCCTCGATAGAGGAATATAAACCGTATGTTCCGCCTGACTCGTAGGCACGGACGGCGTCGTTGCCGATGACGCGCTTATATGTTCCGGCGTCTTCCCACTGCCCGGCTCCGCCGCCGATTGCTGTCCAGCTTCCGCCGGAGTGTTTGTATTCGACCGTTCCGGCGTTGTCGCGTATACCGTAGCCGGAAGAACCTTTCGTCGCGTCGAAATTGATATAATTAATCGAGTAAATCTCGTGTTCATCCATATTAAGATGTCCCCAGAGCCGCATAGCATCGCCACTCCAGACCGACATATCGAGTATGGCTACAGAGGCCGACCAGCTTGTATTACCAATCGCTATATCGTTACTCATCCCCCAGTTGGGGCTTATGCGCATACCCTCTGTCGGGAAGTCAATAGTGCTCAATCCGACCGGGAAATACAGATTGCCGTTTATGCTGACGTCGTCGGAGAAATCGAACTCGCCGGGGCTATTGTCCCATACTATGTATTCCGCGCCATTGTCGAAATATATATAATCGTCGTCACTTGCGGAGCCGGTTCCGAGGGAAAGGTTGCCTGCGGCCTGAATAGTGGTAGCGCCGCCACCGGCGTTATATAGATTGAATAGCCCAGAATTGTGGTTAACCTGATAGACCTCGTCGATGGTCTGGTTGTTCATATGCAATGTGCCGTGGATATCAACCACGGTAGAGAAATCTGCCGCACCATCGACATCGAGAGGGACGGTCGGACTTGCTCCGCCTACGGCGACATTGCCGGTGTGATATATATCGCCGGCGAGGCCGCTTCCGCTGGAGTATGCCCAGTCGTTGTCGCCGCCGGCACCGCCGCTTCCGGTGTCGTCGGCTGCCCATTGAACCGTCCCGGAGACTATTTTAAGTATCTGGCCTTCGGCGCCAGCAAAAGGAGAGAGTTTGTTGAATCTGATGGTCCCGTCGGCGATATGGCTATTGGTTATACCGAGGGCTTTTACCTGCAGCTGGTCGGACGCATTGATTTCGATAGTTACGTTGTCAACGTTGACCGAGCCGACGGAATCGGCGGTAAGCGCCCGGAAAGCGTATGGTGCCGAGGTAAACGGCTGACGCGGCGTGAGCGTTTCGCCGGCGACCGTTATTTCCAGCCAATACGGTTCGCTGAAATCGAGCGAGGCCGGGAAAGAGGTAATGCTGCCGAGTATGACGTCGAACAAGCCGTGGTCGATATTAACCGCGGGATGCGTCTCCGACCATAGAGCGGAACCGCCGGCCGATACGTTATAAATAGCGAACGCGACCTGGCGGGTGCCGTCGATAGCTACACCGTCCGGGTCGGTGAGTTTGCCCTGGTAGTTGATGTTTCCCGGGATAGCCGTCCACGCAGTTGTTATAAACAATAACGCAAATACAATAACCGCGTAGATATGTAGTTTTACCATAATTCCTCCTTTATAATAGACCCTGATGAGTCCTGCAAAATAGAGGATTTTGTCATTTCGACCGTCCGCGAGAAATCTTAAATCGTTGTCATTCAGAAGATTTCTCGTCGCTTCGCTCCGCGAAATAACATTTGCGACTAAATTTGCAGGAGTCATATAGACCCTGCAACCGTAGATTTATAAACTAAGGCTAAACCTGTTATTGTGTCCATTCGACATAAAGCTCCGGTTTCCATTTGAACTCGTCGCATTCCGACGATTTGAAATACGCCCTGTTGTCTCCCGATGCGGGTCCGATAATTATAAATCCGTAATTCTCGGATGTGCCGTCGACGTAGTCCTGTATCGCGCTTGTGATGTCCCAGGTTTTCCAGCCGGTCGTGCTGATAGATATATTATCCTCGGCGGTGCCGTATCTATCGTTAGTCGTATTATCCGCTCCGGCGGTTCCCCAGGCGTTGTTGCGGGAGTAGTAATCCCAGGCGCATCCGCCCGTAACGCCGGTCGAATCGCAGTGTCCAAAAGTGGACGGCACGCCTTTGCCGCAATAGTTATCTCCTTCGCTCCAGTGGCGCCGTAATTTGTATATATAGTATGTTCCGGTTCCGGTGACGTTATAGCAATATAGCTTTAGCGTCGCTGTATTGATAGTCGCGGTGGTCGGTATATCGGACAGGTCGAATTTGATGAGGGTTCGCGTTTTGCGGTAAGCGGCGTAATCCCAGTAACCCGCTGTAAGAGAAGTCGACCTGCCATAATTGATTCGTCTTTCTTCTTGGTAATCCCAGGACCCGCCGCTGGTATTGCGGTATTGTATCGTTGCGTCGTTTGTTTTGCATTCGCCTCTGATAGTTATTTTCCCTACAGACAATTCGCCTGTGATGTGGACATCGCCGTCGAAATAGCCGGCATAAGATTTCGCGGTGCCGTCGTTATTATCGACGCCCCATACGGCAGCGCAGCGGAAAGTATCTGCGGTGGTCGGCGGAGTATTGATTACGCCGCTGATTTCTCCAGTTATTCCGGCAAATATTAGTCTGTCCGTCCCGGCTACCGCGTCCGGCGTGAGAGATTCGCCTGTGGCGCGACCTTCGACGCCGACGCCGATTACGTCGAAATTGGCGTAATTTGTTTCGAGTTTACTCGCGCTTATCAAGCCACGTCCACCTCGGACACCACCGCTTGCCGAATAAGAATGACCCGATGCGCCATAGAAAGCCGCTCTGCCCGTAAATGTCGTGAAATCGACGTCGAGTCTCCCATATAGGGCTGTCCCGGCGCCGTCCGAGACGGTATCGATTGTTGAAACCAGGTTGTAAAGGGCATTATCGGATGGCCACGTAGTAGTCTGGCACTGGATTATAGCAATCGTATCGGTGACGCTTGTTGGCCCGTCCGGTGGGGGGGGCATCTCGATTCGGAATCCCGCGTCGGATTGGAGGCCGTCGTCGTAACCTTTGTTCTGGATATAATTTCCGTTGCCGGGCGTAAGGTCTATATCGCCGCTTGTGTTGGTAAGAATAAGATGTTCATCAGTGCTGCGAATCCATATTCCGGGGTCGGCAACGCCGTCGGCGGTCATAGGTTCGGAGCCCTGAGGCGTGAAGCTCACATAAGTCGGGTCGACGCCGCCGGTAGTGGTAAGCTTACCGTCGATATAGACATCGCCGTCGAAGTAACCGGCGAAATCGTCGCCGCTCGCCAGAATGCCGTATTCGTAGTTCGGCGGATTCGGGTCGCGGTAACCCAGATAGGCGTAGTTGTTCGACGACGGCGCTCCGCCGCTCGTATCGCGGGCAAAAACGCCGTAAATCGAACCTATTGCGTAGAGGCCTCGTTCGCCGCAGTCGGCGTCGTTATAATCGCCGAAGAACGCCGACGCCCATTCGCCATTAGCGTAAAGGCCGACATTATTACCGGCGACCTGGCCGCCGATAAAGCCGTAGGTTCCCGCATTATATCTTCCGCCAACAGCGACGTTGTTAGTGCCTACGCCAGAGTTGCCGTAGATACCCATATACCGGTTGACGCCGCCGATATCGCTGCCGTAATATCCTACGTATCCCGGTGCATAGTTCGATGCGTCGGTATAGGCTCTGCCGTAGAGGCCTTTAATGGCGGGTTGCTCATAAGCGCGGACATTGTCGTTGCCCGAGCCGCCGAAAACGGGCCGTTTGTATTCGTTATCGCCGGAGCCGGCGGACTCCCATTCGCTGCTGCCGGGATATGTGCCGGTAACCGTAAGGTCTCCGTCGATATTGACATCGCCGTCGAAATAACCGGCCCATATTCCTGTAACAGATGGTGGGCTAAACCCGATATAGCTATCGGAGCCGTAAATCGCAACGAAATTTGTTGTAGTCGGGTCGTCGACTCGATTTGCGAAAACAGCGTAGCCGTCGTCTTTGCCCTCGGCCCAGAGACCGATGTCGCCGGACGCGCTGACGCCTTTCAAACCTCCCACTCCGGCGACGCCGACGCTGTCGCCCTTGCCGTAGGCGCCGCGTTTGTGGATGTAATCTCCGAGATAGCCGTAGTTATTGAAATCGGTATATCCCCACGTTCCGTAATCTTTGCCCTGACCGAAGACGCCGATACTGTCCGCGCCGCCACGAACACCGGCAATCCATCCGAACGTATTGGATTCCATCCTGCCATAAACAGCGAGCGAACCTGTGGCGTAAATCGCGGTATCGCCGGTTGAGACGACGTGTAGCTTGTTGTCCGGCGTAGAAATCCCGATGCCGATATTATTCGAATTAGCGTCGGCGAACAGAAGGTGCGTATCGGTATCGCCCTCGACACGGAAATCGACATTATTCGCTGCGTTTTCGTTGACCACTACTGCGGTCGGATCGAATAGACCGTCGACGGTTAGCATCCTCAAACCTGAATTATAAAAATCTATCCTGTTCGAAGTGAACTGTATATAGGTTGTCGGGTTGTCGTTGTGGTAGATATACTCGTCGAAACCGGCGTTGCCTGCGACATCGAGAGCGTAGTCCGGCGTCGGTGTTCCGATGCCGATATTATCGGTATTGTTATAGACGACTCCGGCGCCAATCTGCCAGTCGGCGTCTGCACCGCCGTCCATCGGGACCCAGCTCGTGCCGTCGAAATAATACATCGTGTTGTCGTCGGAGTCGAAATACTGCATTCCGGAGGTCGCGGACGCCGAGGCTTCGGGCATGAATATCGCATCCCGCGCGGAAAGCCCGCCGGTCAGATATAACGATGTCGCGCCGCCCGCGAATTGACCGACAGTAGCGTAAGTGTTATCCTGAATATAGAAATTATTGCCATCGGCCATCGAGAGGATGATATTATCGGCGCCGTTTAATGGGGTAAGGATAGCTTTGGGCGTCCCAGACGAATTTTCGGCGTAGAGCGTCTGGTTGTTCTTCATATCTATCCGGCCGTTGAGCCAGAAACTTCCGGTGGCTCCGACCAAACCCGCGGAATTGTTGTCAGCCGCATCGATTACGTTAATATCTCCTTTGGCCTGGATATTCGCGTTATTAGCGTAGATATTCTCGTCGGCCCAGATGGCGTTGCCGCCTGCGGTGTTAGTCGCGTAGAGCGCGGCATCGGCGACGCTGTGCGATGTCAGGCTGAGCGCGCCGTTCGGGCTAAAAAGACCGGTTTCGATAATTACCGCGCCGTCGTCGGCGTCGATACGCTTGTTGCCCGATGGGCTGGCGTCGTAGGCCTCGTCGAGATTGTTGCCGCCGGGACCGAGACCTGCAACGCTGTCGGCAACTCCCGCCCTGAAGCTATACGGCACGGTCAATAGCGGCTGGCGCGGCGCGAGCGTCTCACCGCCGATAGAAAGCTCGAGCCAATACGGGACCGAGAAATCGAGCGAAGCGGGAAAAGGAGATATCGAACCGAGTTGGACGTCGAACAAGCCATGCGATATAGTAATATCCTGCGATTCCGACCATAATTCAGTGCCGCCGGTCTCGACATCGTAAATCTTGAACGTGATTGTAATGACGCCTTCGAGGGCGACGCCGTCGGGGTCGGTGAGTTTGCCCTGATAGTTTATCTGTTGAGGGACTGCGAAAATCGCGGTCGCGGCACATACGATAAGTAATAACGCGATTAATCTCATTTTACTCCTATTTTTCTATTGTGTTTCTTCCCTCAATATCAGTTTCGTTTGTTCGAGACGGTTCGGTTACCGGCGTTTGTTCGAGATTATTATTATCTACGGGTTTTTGCTGGGTGTTCACCGAAACTGGGTTTATTGGGGAACCAGTATTGCGCGGTTTGCCAAGCATCTGGATTTGCTCGGGCGTGAGCGCCTTCAGCCATTCGGGGTCACGCTCTTCATAAGGAACTCGCTTGACCCATTCGAGACGGTGTTCCTGCGGGATTTCCCAAATGTCTTTTGTGTGGTCATCCCAATTCTGCTTCTTTTTCTGTCTCGGCGGCGAAGGCGGGAAACGCGCATCCTCGTAGCCCTCACCCCTACGTTTTGCCATAATACGATAATCGAATGCGGCATCGCTGGTGCCGCCATTGAGTTCATATACGTCGAAACCGGTTATGCCTTTTTTCACATATACGCCGTTGCAATCATCATTAAGTTGGATGAATACCTTCATTGGATGGTCCTGGTCGATTTTTACACAATCGAAGAACAGCGGGTCGAGTTCGACATGGCAGTGCCCATTTACGAGCTTTGCGCTGCCGAGGTCCTCGAACCATACCTCGGGGCTTTCGGGGCAGAAAAGATTTCTTCGACCGGCTCTTGTGTCCATCATAGTAGATTTGGAGCCGGCACCATTTGTGGAATAATCGATTCCAGAGTATCGCAGGCCTACATAACAATAGTCGTTAGTTCCCGAGTTGCCATCGAAGTATCCGCCATAAGTATCATCGGTTCCCTCGTCACTTGCCACATAAGAGAACGAAGTGCCGCCATCGAAATAGGCGCCTGTTGTATCTCCATCGCTCTTTTCTATACCGATTTGCGCCCAGGCAGAACCGCCGGAGAACCTGCCGCCGTAATCTGTGCCGCTTCCAGAAGCTGAACCATACACTCCGTAGTTGGTCCCGCTACCGGATGCATAGCCATATACCGCATAGTTGGTTCCACTTCCACCGGATACGTAACCGCGTGAACCATAATACATGCTGTTCCCAGTCGGAATTACAGAACCATATACACCATGATATCCGCCCTGGAAATAACCGCCATAGCCGTAGTAGTCGGAAACATTGCATGTGCCCCAGACACCGTAGTCGTCGGTGCTTGTTCTCACAGCTTGTCCTCTAATAGCGTCCCCCGCGTCGTTGGTACCGTAGACACCGTATGTGCTGCCGCCGAGATAGCCATAGCGGTTGTTATCCGCTCCATCGTAGTATGAACCGATAACACCATAGCCGGCATCGCTTGCGCCGACGACGCCGTCGCCGCTGCCGGAGTGAAGTAGATTCAGGCAGTTCGAACCCATCCCCAGAACGCCATCGCTTGTTCCGCCGGTGCCCATACCCCAGACACCATATTCGCTTGCGGCTGATGTTGTGCCATAAACGCCTGTTGTTACGGAACTGCCGTTGCCGAGCACTCCAGCGCCGCTTGCGTTATCGCTAATCCCGAAGACGCCGTTGCTACTGCTGCCGAGTGTGCCGTAAATATTGTTATCTACACCATCGTAGTAGGAACCAATGACGCCGTATCCTGCATCGCTTACGCCCGCAATTCCATCGCCAGAGCCGGAATGTAGATATGTGCCTGCGCCCGAACCTATACCGAGGACACCGTCGCCCGATGCGTTATATCCCATAGTTCCGCAATATGTGCTGTTATTATTGGAACCGATTAGACTGTGATAATCGCCTGTGTTGACGAAATATCCGCCGGGGTTGCCTGTTCCGCTGGCTGTTCCATAGACGCCGGTTCCGGTTCCGCCATTGCCATACACTCCATAATTTGCGCTGCCGAGATAACCATAATGAGTGGCATCATAACGCCCATAGACGCCATAAGTTCCGCCATCGGCATAGACACCGTATGTGGCTGAACTGTTATAGTAGAAGCCATAAGTGCTATTATTTTCATAGACGCGAATACTGCTGTTCTCGTTTGGATAGACATAGGTTCCGGCGTCGGTCCATTCGTTGGGCCATGAAGTGCTATAGTGCTGTCCATCCACCATATCGGCATCGAGACCGGAACCCGCTCCCTGTGGAGATACATTTATAGTAACCGCACCGGTAGCGCCGGAAACAGTAATATTGGTTCCGCCATTGACCGATGTTACTCCTGTATTAGTAAATGTGAGGACATCGTCGCCGGTGAAATTAATATCGATACCGGTGCCCTCATCGAATACGAGAACATCTGACGAAGTAATAGGATAAGTGGTTCCATCGTCATCTTGAGCTGTCCAGGAGTTATAGTTATCCAATCCGGTCACATTATATGAAACAGTTATAGTATTTCCGGATTGCGAGACGCTCGAAGTGGTATTCGTTCCATTATTGAAGCGCAAAATATCGGTTTGCGAGGACACTGTATATGTCGCCGCGCCGCCGTTACTCTGGACACGGTTAAACAGGTTCTGAAGCTCGTTAGTCGGGTCGGCGTCGGCGTCTGTATCGTCGTCCGCGCCCCAATAGACATTGGAACCGTCGGACTTGATAACCTGCCCCGCTCCTCCTCGGCCGCCGTCGATAACTATACCGTCTGAAAGGTATATATCTCGCCATTGTGTAGCCGCGTTGCCGAGGTCGTCCTCGTCGTTACCTCCGGGGAGAACGGCACTGCTTGCGCCGAGTATTCCCGGGTTCAGTGTAATATAGTCGGTTACATTCGATGTCTGGAGGCGAATCCACTCGTTGCAGCCGTCGATTAGGACGCCGCCCCAGCCTTGAAGTGTCAGTGTATCGTCGGCGTCGATGTCGATTTCGTCGTCTGCGGAGATATACACGTCGTCGGTTCCCGAAGTTGGGTCGCCGATAATTACATCGTCGTTGCCCTCCGAGATAACTTCGATATACCCGACTGTCGAGTATATCTCGATATCGCCGCCGGAGGAGGTCATCCTGATGTCGTCGACGGCGTCGATATACATTAAATCGCCGGATGCGAGATATAGGTCGCCGGTCCCGCTCGTTGTTTGGGCTGTCAGGTCGCCGGTCGCTCTTTGAATCGTCGAGACATAATCGAGGGTCGGTTCGATATCGAGGATTGGGTCGGCGGCTGTTCCACTG
>Ga0180301_10001381_pt1 | contig 19170 bp, 16 predicted proteins | sample GuaBasSediGuay16_FD_121797 | JGI IMG/M metagenome (GOLD analysis project Ga0180301, IMG submission 121797) | Subseafloor sediment microbial communities from Guaymas Basin, Gulf of California, Mexico - Guay16, Core 4569-2, 12-15 cm | ecosystem: Environmental > Aquatic > Marine > Hydrothermal... | reverse complement strand
CTGTCCATGTGCTGGCTTGTATCAGTCCAGACTTCTCTGCGTCTTCGTAGAGGTATGTTCCAGGTGTTGGGGTGGTGATGCCTACGAAGACCAGTTCAGGTTCTGTAGATTCGATTAGTCTGACGGTTTTTTCGAGGTCTTCTATTCGTTCGCCTGGGGTTCCGATCATGATGTTTGCAACGACGATAACTCCTTCTTCTTTGCACATTTTTATGGCGTTCCATGATTGTTCTTCGCTCACGTTCTTGCCGAGGATCTGCAGTACGTGTTCTGATCCTGACTCGATTCCGAAGCAGACGCTGATGCATCCTGCTTTTTTCAATTTACGGATCGTTTCTCTGTCGATTGTGTCGGCGCGGGAGTGGCAGTACCATACTATTTCGTTGCTCAGTCCGCGCCTTTCCATCTCCTCACAGAATTTCTCTGTCCATCGTTTGTTTACGGTGAAGGTGTCGTCTTCGATCATGAGGGCGTGGATGTGGTATTTCTCGATCAGGTGTTCGATCTCGGAGAAGACGTTCTCGAGGCTGCGGTATCTTACTTTGTGTCCGAAGAGTTTATCGAGGCATGGTTGGCAGAATCTGCATTTGAAGGGGCAGCCTCTGCTTGCGAAGATGTGGAGGGCTGGTGAGGGGAGTGGAAAGTTGGTTACAGGGTTTGAGAGTATTTCGTTTATTGGGAAGATCTCACGGGCTGGGTATGGCAGAGTGTTGAGGTCTGGTATCGGCTCTCGCTTCGGGTTGTGAACGATCCTCTCGGTCCTCTTTTGATCTTTGTACACAAGCCCTTTGATGGTGTGTAGCTCTCGTCTTCCTTCGAGTGCTTCTACCAGTTCTTGGGTTGTGTGTTCGCCTTCACCGACCACCACGAAGTCCACATTCTCTTCTCGTATGACCTCGTCGGGGCAGACGGTTGGGTGTGGGCCGCCGAGTGCTACATCTGCGCCGAGCCTCGTTTTTACAATCTTTGCAACCGCGAGTGCACGGGGCATCTCTATCGTCATCGCACCGATGCAGACGAGATCGGCGCTGCTACTGATGATTCTCTTCTTTGTCTCATTCCAGTCATTTAAGAAACGTAGGTCTAATCCTTCAACCTCAACACCGTTCTCTCTGAGATAGCCTGCGATGTATGCAAGTCCGAGTGGAAGATAGCTCGTCTGCATGTTGAAAGATTCACCAGGGGATACCAGTAGCACCTTCAAGTTGAGAACACCGCGCTATTCATGGAATTTATATATCAGATGAGACATGGATAAATAGGTTTTGATGTGGTAGCTCCCAAGCCAAGGGGCAGGTGTCTGGTGAAATATGCTGTTTTTCAGTAATTCGATGCTTGAAATTCTCGGAAGAGTGGTGGTGATCTTGATAGTGGTACTTGTGGCGTTGCTGGTATCTTTGCTCCTCCTCTGCTTTGTTATGCTTCGTACAAATAGAATATTCTTTCCAAATTTTGTTCTGTTCATTGTAAGCTTGTTTTACGAGATTTTATGCAGATTACTTTCGTTCTTTCGTGTTGACCCAACACTGATAGACCGGGTGTCGGTGGAGATGAGAAACGCTCTTAACTATGCCGATTTCGCTGTCACAGACCCGCGGGAACGCATCTTACTCCTCCCACAGTGTATTCGAAGCACGGACTGCCCTGCCAAGTTGAACTCGATCGACGGCTTCCATTGCACGGAGTGTGGAAGGTGTGCGATTGGAGAGTTGAGTGCCCTCTCTCGCGAGGCTGGTATCAAGATGTACACCTCCCCTGGTGGGACGTTCACCGAGAGGATTCTTATGCGCAGCAAGCCAAAGGCAGTGGTCGGTGTTTCCTGCTATCCAAACCTCTACGAGGGTCTACTCAAGGCAAAGCTCATGGGTGTGCCTGCACAGGGTGTTCCACTATCGGTCTCGGGTTGTGTCAACACAACGGTCGACTGCGAAGAAATAATAAAAAAATGCAAAATATGATCTTAAAATGATAAACCCTCTAACACCATCGGTATACCTACTGATCGGAGAACTCTTCATAATCGCCATCACCACACTGGTATTGCTGATCTCACTCGCCGTGTGCCTGGCAGTTTACAGAAGAGATCTTTTTCCAAAGTTCACACTTTCCATCCTAAACCTTTTCTACCAGCCAGCAAAACTACTGCTCGGCTATTTCCACATAAATCCAGTGATCATAGATGACATAGAGATTGCACTCATGAACTCGATACACAAAGAAGCATACGAAGAGACACCGATAGAGAGAAGACTGCTCTTCCTGCCCCAGTGCCTAAGAAACATCGAATGCCCGGCGAAAACATCACCACAAGAAGGCATAATCTGCGAATCATGCGGCAGATGCAGCGTTGCAGAGATAAAAGAGATCTGTGATGGACATGGAGTAGCTATCTGCATCGCTCCGGGCGGCGAGTTTGTCAAGCGTGCAATAAGAGATCGTAAGCCAGCAGCCGCACTTGCCGTTGCATGCCAGCACGACCTCTGCGAGGTGATGAAACATGTCACGTCAAAAGACGTACCAATTATTGGTGTGGTACTGCTGAGATGCGGGTGCGTGATGACAGACGTTGACTGGAAAGAAGTGAAGGAGAAGCTGTTTTTATAAAAGCTGACCTTTGAGGTACCAGGGTTTTATATTAGATTCACGGTGATTGTTTCGCCTTTCATCACTGCTTCTTCTGGGACTGATACTTTAATTGTTTTATCACCTGTTTGTAGGGTGTAGGTGCCGACTGGTTTTGTGTCAAAGTTTGTGTAGCCTTCTTCTTGCAGGGGCCCTTCAGTTGAGTATGGAACTATTAGGGTGTATGTGCCGTTTACCGCCTCGGTTGTCTGTGTGTATGTGAAGGTTCTGCCTATGTTTGTCTGGATGGTGTTTGTTATTGTTATTGTTCCGTCAGGTGCGTTTCCTGTGATTTTTGCGCCTTTCACGTATTCGAAGAGTTTTGCGTATCCGCTCTCCTCGATCTTCAGGTTTCCGCCGTATACTTGGTTGTATATGTATTTGTATTGTGTTTCCATGTTGCCGCCTCGTGTGTGGGGGTTGGGGGTTGATTCGTGGACGAGTCGGTAGTGCTTGAGTCCGTTTCCATCGTAGATGTGTAGTCTTGATTCCATGGTGTTGTAGTACTTCTCGGTTGGGATTGTGACTGTTGTCATCTCTCCCCCATCTGGTACCTGTATCTGTGTGTAGTATCCAACATTGTCCAGGTTCCACTCGGCAAAGACAGGTTGGATTGCGTATGCCATGTATGCGTTGCTTGCAACGTATCGTGCCCCTGGTTTTCCGTTGACGCTGAGGGCGTCAAGGACCCGGTTTGCTTCTTCCTCGCTCTGTGCTGTGAGATAGGTTGATGCGCCTGGTGCGTGACCCTCTCCGCCGCCGATTCCTGACTGGAAGGGGTTTGCATTGGGTATTCGGTGTCCCCAGTAGGTGATGATGTGCCCGTAGTCCCACCAGCTCATAACACCGTAGGCTGTCTTTGGGTAGGGATATTTCTCGCCCGATGGTGGCATCTCGTAAGTTCCGTAGTAGTCCAGTCCAGGGTCGGGTGTGTTCCCACGCATCCATGCCATGGTTTCGTACCATTCATAGTAGCCCTCTGATATAGACCCTCCTCTGGTTGCACCTTTCACGATGCTTATCTCTGCTGGGGGGTAGATGAAGACGGCGAGGATTATCAGGACTGCTATTATGTGCCAGATCCTGATGCCCTTGAGTGCATCGGCTGGATTTTTATTGTATGCCTCTTCGAGTTTATTCCACTCTGCAGTTTTTAGTATGAGGCTTCCAAGCCCGCCAGAGAGGACTGCTACGTTTATTGCATAGTAGTAGGCGAACCTATTCTGCGCAAGCATTATGAACAGCATGATTATGCTCCAGACGAGTAAGAGCGTGGTTCCTGGTTTTGAATCCTTGAGTAGTCTGTACCCTGCATAAACCATGCCTGCGAGTGCGATATGGTAGAGCGTGGTGAAGTTGCGAGCCATTGGAGTATCCTTGTAATTGCAAAAGTGATACCAGTGTTCTACCATTGGTGATGCCTCTGCTATGGTCAGTCCACCGCCTGTTCGTCCCTCGAATATGAAGCTGAACTGTCCCACGCTTGAAGCATACAGCTCAGGCAGGAGTGCCCTCATCAGTACCAGTCCGAGAAGAACGCTGCCTGCTATGAAGAGCGGATAATACCTCTCGAGGTTTCTTTGAGCCAGTCCTTTAAGGATGAGCGATAGGCAGAGTAATAGTACTGCTCCGAACCCTGTAATTACTATGTGGAGATATGAGTAGTGTCCTGAGTCAAACCCATTTTTGGGATCGAACACAGGAAGCATCATCAAAAAGGCGATGCCATAGGAGACTCCCCCAACCACGCTCAGATACTCGATGTTACGCCCCCTAAGCTGATTTATCACTGTCTGGATAACGAAGAATATCCCCACGATAACCCCAAAGAGGACGCCTGCCGTCCATGTCAGAAGATACGCTCCAAAGGCGATACCTGCGAAGAGAGTGTAGGTCATAGGTGTTTTTAAGGACTGCCAGTCTCTTCTTCGTATCCTGTCAAGTGTTAGGTGTTCTGAGCGGCTCAGTGCCATCAAGAGAAATGCCATCATGAGGGTTGTGAAGAAGATCTCTCCGACGTGGTTGTCTGTGAACCCCATGGTGGTTCGGTTGAGGTATTGTCCTGGTATTACTACTGCAAGGGCTGCGGATATGAGTGCAGCCTTCCTGTCGAATAGTTCACGTGCAATGAAATAGACCGGGAATACGAGGAGCGCTCCCAATGCAGCAGGGAAATATGCGCCCACTGTGTTGATCGTCTCCTGAGTCGGGTTTCCACCCCCAAGAAGAATTGCAAGCGCTGCTATCATCTGGTCAAAGAGTGGTCCCCAGTGAAGATGGCTGCCATAGGGGTAGAGTGTGAAGGCATCGTAGGTTAAGCGGTGCGGGAAGTTGGCGATTGTGTTCTCCACGAGTCGCATGTGGAATACTGCATCGTCATAGGCAAATCCAACAATTCCTCTTCTGAAGGTGCTGTCATACGGCACCACTGCCCTGATATAGTATGAGATGAAGAAAATTATTATCAGCAGCACGTATTCGATGTGACCGGGGAGGGATCTCATGGATGCTACTTTATCATATATCTTTGATCCTGCCTCTTCTTTTTTTTCATGCTCACTGGATGGTATTTTCATCTTTTTCTTAACTTTGTCCGGTCTCTTATGGCTCATAGGTATGGATACTCCTTATACAAACTTTGGTCTTAAAGATACGAAGGTGTTGAGTAGCAATGGCTTATACGGTCTTCCTTTCATTCTATCTTTTATAATCTCTTCCAGCTCTTCCACACTCATAACCACTTTCTTGGGCTTTTTTGGAGTCGATTCTTCCCTGACCGTAACAGTAAGAGTCTGACCTTCAACCTCACTATCGCCCACCACCACCACATACGGTATCCATTCTCTGCCAGCATCACGTATCTTCCTGCCAACACTCGCGTCCCGATCATCGATATCCACACGACATGATAACCGTGCTGCAACCGACTCAGCATACTCGCGGTGCCGATCTGCAACAGGGATGACACGCACCTGGGTCGGTGAAAGCCAGAACGGGAGTACTGGAAGCTCGCCCGAGTCCGTAGCCTTCTGCGCCTTTTCAAGCAGTGCGTAGATACAGCGTTCTATGGCACCACTCGGCGAGCAGTGGAGTATGATAGGTCGTCTCGTCTCTCCACCCTCATCGATGTACCCGATATCGTATCGCTCGGCATTCTCCACATCTATCTGAACCGTCGAGAGAGCACTTGCCTTACCGAGGCAGTCGATGTAGTTGAACTCGAATTTCAAGACAAAATAGAAGAACCTCTCATCCCAGACCTCGACTAACACGGGCTTTTTCACAGTCTCGACAAGCTTCACTAAGAACTCTCTGTTATCCTCATAGAAATCGCGTGTGAAGCGTACAGCCACCTCGTAATCGTCAATTTTCAGTCCTATTGTCTCCATTAAGCGTATGCACATCTTGTACTGCGCGTAGAACTCATGAATCGCCTCATTCATATCAGAGCAGAGCGTGTGCATATCAGGCATGGTGAACGCTCGAAGACGTCGCAGTCCCACAAGCTCACCGCTCTGCTCCTTTCGGAAACTGTACCTTGTAAGCTCGAACATCTTGAGCGGTAAACTGCGATAGGAGATCGTCATGTCATGATTCATGAGAAATTGACCAAAACACGCTGAAAATCGCAGGAAAAAGCTTCTTTTATCGGATTCGATAGAATACTGGCGGGCAGGAAACCTGTCAAGGTACTTCTTTAATGTCGGGTGGTTCATGTCATACATCAGAGGCGTCTCGACCTCCATCGCACCAGCACCCAATGCCACATCACAGACGTACTCTTCGAGCAGACCCTTCAAGAGCCGACCCTTGGGATAAAACCGCATATTTCCCTGATCAGACGCAGGCTCGTAATCTGCAATCTCAAGCCGGCGCATAAGCTCAACATGCGGCGGCATCCTGTCAACAGCACGGCTCTTAGAAACCTCATAATCAGCAAAGACCCTGAGATTCGCGTGTCCTGTGAAATCAAAGCGATCAAGCTCCACAAGCTCTCCATCCGGCGAGAGAAGATACCAACTGGACTCTGCCCTCTCCTCTGCCAGAACAGCCTCAGAGACCACCTCACAACCAACATCACTAGAAGGTCGGATGGTACGTGACAACTCTGAAAGCGGATGCCCCTTACATTTGAGAGTGAAACCCTTATACCAGCCAAAAGGAGCACGCATCACCTCAAAATCAGAATCAAGCCCAGTTTCCAGTCCTTTCAGAACCGAAACAGCAACATCATGACTTGAAAGATCAGAACTGAGATGCGCATACGGATAGAGCACAACACGACCAACCCCCAACTTGCCAGCAACATCCTGTATCTCGTCACACCCACGCTCAACCACGCCCACAACATCAGCCTCGTCCACGGCCTCAACTGCAACGAACGCAACGAGCGCCTCATCCATCCTCCCAAAACGCATTCCTTCACCTATTTCTTCCCCCACAGGCGTCTTCTTCTTTACTTCATACTCCAGAAAATCAGAATGAACAAGCAACAACTGCATACCACTTTCACCAGAATTCGAACTGCTATGCAACCTAATAACAGATAAATCTCACTATCGCTTTCGGTCCACACGGAGTGCGAAGCAAAACCGCAGAGCTCAAAAACCTAAGTATTATTACAGGTGTGACGTTTTCATTTAATTAATGTACCCTGTGAATCTGCTCTGATTTTTTTATTATTAAACAATAAATATATGTTTATGAAATGAAGAGCAAAAAAGCACACGCACAACTTATATCTTCACTATCTACTCCTGTCCAACAGAGTATCAACCTATTGCAAGAATGGTCTTGACCGCAACATATATGTAGTATTACGATTATATTAGTTTTTAATACTGAGTACTATTTTCAGTGTGCTTAGTATTGATATGGTACAGGGTTCCTCTACAAAATGGCCATGCATGAATCAAGAGCGGGGCGTGCAACTCGCTCTATAAAAAAACGTACGCAAAAATATAGAAAGGGGGTGGAGGGAGGTTTTTAGATATTCTTTATTTTGGTGGCCAGTTTGTCTCCATCCAACCAAATATACGTCCTGAGTCGGGTGGTCCAATCTTTACGTTGAGTCCTGTTGTGTCTTCTACGTCGCCTTGGAGGCGTGCTGCCATCCCTGGGAGTATCACTGTGTTGTGGCTTGTCTTTTCTTTAAAGTCGAAGCCTGCATTGTCAAAGGTTTCTTTGATCTTGGCTGCTGTCAGTTGTCCGCCTGCTACTGATGCTTGAACTCCGATACCGTCAGTATCTACTGTTGCGAGATAGCAGTTGATATCGTTTGATGATATGTCACTCTCTACTGTGTAGTATGTGAGTGCAAAGTTGGTGGTTATTATTACTGGTGAGTCCTTTGTCGGGCTTCCAACCTCGTATACACCTGGGTCGACTCGTACTGGTGTGCGTGGATCTGTGAAGATTGTGGATCGTATGTGTACTTCTGGGAGAAGTGCGTATGGCTCGATGCTGTGCATTATCATCATGTCGCCGTATTTGACCGTGAAGACTGATGCAAGCACTGTTTCCCAGTAGGATGCTGTGACAGGGTCTTCGTTTACCATCCATGATGTGATCGGTGTTGCCATTATTGGGTATGCGATATCTTTCTGTCCTTCTTTGATGCCTGCTCGTCGTAGTTTGAGGAAGTTCTCAAAGGTTGTTTTCAGTTGTTCTCCTCTTGGGTATGTGCCTGGATCGAGAATTATATCATTTATTCCGATCTCTTTGAAGCTTACTGCAAGTGTTTTCAGTTCGTCGAGGTCGCCAGGTGAGAAGAGCACTACTGGTGTTTTATGTTCGAGTGCAAGTTCTGATACTTGTTGCCAGTTCTCTTTGGTTGCTGCATATAGTATTGGTTTACGGTCTGCACAGACTTCGAGTCCAGCTGCAAGCACCTCCGGGTTGAAAGAGCAGAGTATGAGTGGTAGTGTGGTTGTCTCTGTCACTTTTTTCACTGCTGCCTTGAATTTTGATGGGTCATTGGAGGTTGAGCGTACTGCAACCATGTCGACTTTGAGGAATGCTCCTACGTAGAACTTCTTAAACTCGCTTATCTTCTTGACACGTCCCACGAGTTCTTCTTCGCTCATGGTATCGGATACGTCGTAGGCGAGGACTGTTGGGTCGAAGAATGTCAGCTGGTGGCGGTATAATACATCATCGCCTCCGATCTTAACTGCGGTCTCGCCAACTCCCGCGATAACTTCTCTGATCTCTGATGCGAGGAGTTCTGATAGTTCGAGGTATTTCTTCTTGTATTTGCCATCGAGTATCGGTGGGCAGTCTTCTATTTTGTTTGAGCGGTCGAGGAGGTGTGATGCGAATGCCATGCAGGTTGCTTCTCCGCATTCACCACAGTTTGTCTGTGGTAGGTACTTGTAGACTTGGAGTGGGCTGTTTACTTTCATGCTACCACCTCTGCCACCCAGTTTGAGAGATCGATTTCATCGGTCTTTATTGAGCCGAAGAGTGTCTGGGTTATCTCTTTTAAGACCTTCACTGCTCCAGGGTGCATCATCATGAAGAGATCGTTTCCACCGAGTGCGAGTGTGAGTCCTGTGACTATTTCCCAGATCGGTCCACGGTACTCTCGTGGCCCCCAGTCACTATCCTCTTTCAAGGGTGATGAGACCATCCACGCCTCTCTTGCACCCCATGCGTTGGTTGTGCCTGACGACATTGGGAAGTTGAGTTCTTCATCCCCTATAAGCCCTGCGAGTCTGATGCGCTCCATGTTACTGTAGGCATAGTCAAGCCCGTATCCAAGGGCTGCGGTGGTCGGATCCACAATGATCCGATCTCGATCCACGCCACATTGTTTCATGAGCTTGCGGTTGAGTTCTTTCTGTGCGTTGATCTCGAGTTGTGTCCATGAGAGCACGACGTGCCCATATTTGTTGGCTGCTGCTGCAATGCGTTCGTAGTCGAGGTTGAGACTTGCCGATGCAAGCAGACAGCGCTCGCCTTCTGCTACTTCTGCTGCCCTTTCCAGTACCAATGGGTCTTTTTCAGGATTTCCTGAACCACCTATCACGATTGGAACGTCCACTGCTTGCAGTACTTCTTCTACTGTCTTCGATGCTTCAACTGCTGGCGTGTCGTTGAGGAGGGGATCTGTACTTATAAGGTGGATTGTTACAAGGTCTGCGTTGAATTCTTTAACGACTTTCTTTGCCCATTCGCCTGGGTCTTCCATCACGTCTTCGTAGTTTGATTTTACTGCTTTTGCCATGCCGATTGGCATGTCGAAGACGTCAATTGTAACATAGTTTCGGTTGGGCATTGGCGCGTCGAAGTAGTAGGGAAGTGCTTTCTCTCCGCCGAGTGTTATGGTGTGTCCGCGTGTGCCTCCGTCGGAGGAGGTTGCTCCGAGTGTTACTTCCTGTATCTGTGTCTTCCATTCGTCGTTTGTACCCACTGAAAACTTTGATTCTATTAGTTTGCTCAGTTTTGGTACTGATGGGGCGAGTGGTTGTGCTGGCATGCCTGCGATCTGGTCGACAGGGTAGCCGACTGAGCGTGCCAAGTTGAGCAGGTACAAGCCTATTTTGGCAGTTTCCTGACCCATGGTATACGCAAATAAAGAATCAATGCCTGCTGCTGTTTCGTCAATCTCAAGCTCTATGTCACCTTCAAAGGTCACGCCTTCCAGTGCCTCTACATCTGCGTCCTTAAGTAATTCAATCACATCGTTTATCTTCATTTTTTTAGCCATATCTACACATTCTCCTATATGTTTGCTATACTCATAATCTCTTTAATCTGACAGTTGAATCAGGGTGACTTGCAAATGACAGTCCTCATGGTTCTTCTGCTTGGATACTAACGAGTTGGTCAACTGGATAGCCAATGGTATGTGCTAAGTTGAGCAGGTACATGCCCATTTTTGCAGCTTCCTGTCCAAGAGCGTAGGCTACCAATTGGTTTACGTTGAAACCACCTGTTTCATCAATTTCAAGTTCTATGTCACCTTCGAAGGCCACATTATCTAATGCCTCTGCATCAGCATTGTTGAGCAACTCGACTATCTCGTTTACGTTAAATCTTTTAGCCATATCGACACCATTATAGTCCTATCTTCTTTGCTATCTTCGCAACTTCAATAACTGACAGTGAGTCGGGAGGTAGACCAGCGAGTGGGAGTCCTTCAAGGTCGAAGTCTGCAATATTGTCGTCAAATGGTATCATACCGACCAGCTTCAAGTTCAGCTCGGTTGCATACTCTTGGAGGCGCTCACGATTCGTATCTGTGACCTTGTTCAAGACGACGTACAGGTTCTCGATGTTCAGATCGAGTTCTGTCACAAGGTCTCTGATCCGTTCTGCCGTTTCAAGCCCACGACGTGATCCGTCTGTCACCACCAGCAGGTCTGTCACATCTCTGATGAGTCTTCTGCTGAGGTGTTCGAGTCCTGCTGCAGTATCTATTAAGACGATCTCATAGTTACTTGCGATCTGATCCATGATTCCGCGCAAGAGGTCGTTTGCATAGCAGTAGCATCCCGGTCCCTCTGGTCGTCCCATCACGAGTAGGTCGTAGCGTGGTTTTTCCACGAGCACACTGTATATTTTGCCTTCAAGAAGGCTTTTTTTGTTTGTGTCTGGTGGAAGTTTGTCCCGCTCTTCGAGCAGGGATTCGCGCATCCCGCCGACAGTGTTCTCTACTGTGTCTCCAAGTGCTGCTGGGAGGTTCGTGTCTGAGTCTGCGTCTATTGCAAGTACGGTGTTATTTCCTTCTGTCAGATATTTTATCAGGAGGGCGGCTACTGCCGTTTTTCCTGTGCCGCCCTTTCCTGTTATAGCGATTGTCTTCAAACGACAAACCTTGCTTATTCCTTCTTCTTCACTATTATTTTATCCACTGTGATCTTTGCGTTGGATAAAATAATCTTCAGACCGCCGCCTGCGCCCCCGGTTAGGGACATCGCTGGCATTTGCATCGGTGCGAGGGTTGGCATGCCGCCCATGGCTTGCGCTTCTGCAGGTGCAACATCTGGTGCAGCCTTCTCTTCCTCGGCTTCTTCAGCGGCCCATGTATCCACAATGGGGTGTTTCTTCTCCTGTAGGAAGCTCTTGAGTGATTCGATGTCGGCGGCATCTTCTTCTGTTGCGATGGCGTCCCTGATCTCGTCAGGTATGCTCTCTACTACTTTGTCCTTCAGCGCCTTCGGCATCCACACGACTTTCTTCCAGCCGCCATCTGCCTGGAGGAACTTTGGTGAGCGGAAGTAGTTGATGCCTATACCAAGGAATCCTACCACCTGTTTTCCGCCGCCGGTCTGTCCGGCCATCGTTGAGAAGGGCAGTCCGTTCGGTGCAGTGCCTTTGAAGTCACGGTCAACCCAACCTATGGCGTCAACCTCTGGCATGTAGAATCCAACCACCTCGAAGCAGCCGCATGATGTGTGTGGGTATTCGAAGAATGAGTGAATCCTGATTCTATCGAACATGCCACCAGAGAGTCTCACTGCAGCTTCATTGACACCGCTGTACTCTCCGCCAAGCTCGTCTATTACTTCACCCTTTTCTATTGGGAATTGTGGACCCTCTGGATCTACTTTGGCTGCTGCTCGCCCGTCAAACCAGTTGATTGCACCGCAGAGTGAGACGCGGTCGGGTGTGACCACGCAGACGTTGGTCGGTGCAAAGGACTGGCATAGTGTGCAGCCATAGAAGGTGTCCACGTCTTCATCGTGGAGATCCCTTGTTCTGGTATCTCTTGCATCGTATACTTTTCTGGCTTCTTCAAGCTCTTTCTCCACCTCTGTCATATCTGTGATGAATGTTGCTTCTATCTTCTCTATGAAGGGCAGTTCGTTCTTGAACATCATCATTGTGGCTTCTGCAATCTGTTTGAGTGATTCGAGTCCTTTCTTCACCATTTCCTTGCTGACTCTAACCCAGATGTCGTATCTCTGGTTCAGGTGCATGTAACCCTGGATGTAGTTCTGGAAGTCGTGGTTTCGTCGTTCCACGATCGATTCGATGTCTGGTTCTACTTGTTCGCCTGCTATACGGTAGATCATTGCATAGGGGTAGTTCGAACCTTCTTCCATCTCTTTTAGATCTGGGCCTATCAGTGTCACTTTGCCGTCTTCGATCTCGTTCATCTCTGCGGAACGTACAATTTCAAATCCTTTGGATTTTGGTCCTGCAAGTTCCACGTACAGGTCATCTTTTCTAATTCTTTCTCCCTCGTACATGGGAGACATTTCAAACGGGCATCCTACTACTGCCATTTTAATCACCATCTATATAATTTCAACAACACTTAAAATATTTATTCAACATTTATATTTTTTCTTTCACTTCTCAGCTGAGAGAAGCAGACTCAACTCCTGTGGCTTGACCGCAAGGTGTAAGATCTTTGTTGCACCTGCCATCTGCACTATGTTGTCTATGTTCTCGCTCTTCTTTCGCGATGCAAGATCCTTCACCGATTTTATCGAAGCATCTCCGAGTGGTTTGACTTTGATCGCTCCAGCCTTCTTTGCCTCGTCGATGAGCTCTTTTCCAGCCTTGCTTCGCACAATAACGGTGTTCCAGCCTTCCTCTGATCCGATCGAACCAACAGATATATCAGCAAGCTCTGCTGCAAAATCATAACAGACCTTGCATCCATCTCTCATGCACGACTTCATCGTTGCAATCTTCTCTGTGGTCATGCCGTCTTCGGTGAAGACCTTGAATTTTCCCTCACCGATGTCGAACTTCTTCACATCCTCTGCCTTGATACCCATCTCTGCAAGCTTTGCATGCAGAAGGTCTCGATCAAAGGTTTCTGTGCAGAGAAGTCCGATTGCGTACTTCACTCTCTCTCCACCGACATCGAATGCTTTTGATAGCTGGATCTTCCGCATTGCCTGTATGTGGCATGGGAGACCTACCATCGCTATATTCTTACTGCCGTTTGCGAGTGCTTCTCCAACACCCATGATCGTTGGGCACTGTTCGTAGTTGGAGCCGGCACCTTCGAGAATCTCCTCTTTCGTGGTTGCAACCAGTGGCTCTGGTTTCCATGGCTCGTCCAGAGAGTTTTTGGAGACACATGCCGCGTCGATCTTGCCTTTCTCCATGAGATATGTGAGAAGTGCTGTCACAACGCTCCCGTTCTGTCCTTTCGCAGCAATTGCAGCGTCACTTGCTTGTGCTGTAACTATACTCGTGTAGTATCCAAGTTCGCTGTCGTTTCGAACATCTCCAAAGAGTTCTCGTTCCATCTCAAGGACGGGTAGGAATGTTCTTGGACAGAAGTCAAAGCATGCACCGTGTATCTCAAAACACTTCTGTTTGGTAATAGGGGTTCCGTTCTCGTAGCTTATGTACTCTGTGCAGAATGCACCGCACGCACCGCAATAGCAGCATATATTGCTGTAAACAACTTTTGCTTCCAAATCTATTATACTGCCTTTTTCATCAAACTTCATACGTTCTACCTTCTATATTTTGTACAGGTTTCCATAGTTTCATTAGATGCATCCACCCAGATGATCCAGTTTTTGCCAAACTTCTTGATATTCAAAAGTTCGTCCTGCGATAGCTCCAAAACATTGGTCTTTGCTGTCGCCCAGCTCACATCGATCGTATTGGCAATCTCTCCAATTGACATGGGCTCAGACGCTTCGTTCAGTGCCTCCATTATCTTGCTCTTGGTTGGATTCATCGTGCACAACACCGATTATGCATCGTCAATATGCATAGTAAGACACATGTTAACACTAATCTTTACATACATATAAAGATTGCTGAATCGTTCTCTCACGATTGAACCCTCCACGTTCTCACACACTGGACATCTGGGAATTAGGCTTACACATCAAATACTCTGAACGACCCGACCAAGCATCTCCTTGAATTCATCTGTGCGCTTCCGACTTATGTTATCAAAAGTCATTCTCGCAGCTATGTGGTAGTATCGATCAATCGAGACACCACGAACTATCGGGTCTATTGCACAGTTCTTTATGGCGATCAGGAATTGAGATGTTGAATAGTAGATACCACCAAGTACTGCTACAAGGTCATATCCACCTTCTCCATCAAACCCCATCCAGTCAGGACTCTTGATGTTGTTTGCAAGCTCGTGAAGCCCTACCAGGTGCACGTTATCAGTGTACCCTGCACCAACAAAACCCTGCATGCTGTGTGCTGTCGCTGCTATCGGCACGCCTTTCTTTCCGATTGCAATTGCCGTATCGATCAAACCGTCCTCAAGGATCTCAGAGCCAACAACGAGAAGTGGTCTCTTCGCAGTCTTAATAGCTCTTCCAATAGCCTCTGGTGTTGCAACCCTTCCCATCTCAGGACCTGAAATGTTTCCTATGTCAAATGGTATATTCATCTTTGTCACCTCCTCACTTATTCTCCTTTAACAGTTCTTCAAGGTTCGTTGCATCAAATCCAACGTCCATCTTTCGTATAGGTCCTGATATGATCTTCTTTGCTTCAAGATCAACATCCCAACCGTAGTCCTCTTTCAGAATGCGCAGATACTCCTCCTTCTTTGCAAGCGGAAGATCTGCTTCACCCCTCACAAAGACGGGCCAATCCTTCGGGTATGCACCAAGATACTTCATCGAGAGATCCATGTAATGCGTGAGCTTAACCTGCCGTCCCATGCTGTTATCTGTCGGGCGGAAGCAAAGCCGTGCCATCAGAGGGATTGCCTCTTCAAGCGTATCTGCCGCGAGGAGCAGGTGTTCTGGTGCAGGTTCAATTCGTACCTGGGAACTGTCTCTTGCATCATAGACCATCCAATCCTCATCGACGTCCTTTCGTCCAAGGTATGCTCTTCTATACTTCCAGCCGTGTGGACCCACAAGAACAGGAATACCGATTCGGTTAACGCCTGATGCAATAGAAGCTGCCTTCTGAGACATTGCGCCCCATGCCACACCGCATGCTCCAACCCTGTTTAAGATATAGTCTGCAATCTCTGCATAGTTTGCACGGATGTTCCGTCTGGCAAAGATCGCTGCCACTTTAATAGCTGCATCATGGATGTGAGCGTTTGCAACACATGAACCAATATTAACTATGCATCCGCCATCAAAGTCACCTGGGTATTTCTCATAGAGTGTCTTTCCATCTTCATCCCTGTAGAGTGCAGCATCCATAGCACCGCACCCGGTCAAGACAACGATATACTTTCTCTCAACAAACTCCTTTGCCATGATGTACACGTCTTTTGTTCCATTTGGATAGTTGCCGCATCCAACGATTGCAATGATTCCAGGAATTGTTCCAAGCACGAGCGGTGCGCCAACGTTTCGAATCTCTGTATCACGCACAGGTCCTCTTCCAACACGCACCATCCCCTTCTCTGCCCTAACAAGTGGAAGCGCAGCCTTATGGATCACATCAACGATCGGGATATGCTTCTTACAGACCTGTTCACACCTGCCGCACCCGACACAGATGTCAAATAGATTTGCAAGTGGCTCCAGGTTGCCTGCTACAGCAGCCTTATTTGCCTCGCCGATTGGTAAGCCCTGGGGGCATGCGATCACACAGTTTGCATCGCAGTTCTGGCACATAGCAACATATTCTGCAAACTCTTCATCAGTTGGGAGGTGCACAAGTCCTTTCCGCTTCTCATGCATGATCTGCACGAGCCGCACCGCGACTTCTCCTGCCTTCACAGGATCAAGGATCACAACACCTGGCTCCTTACCGCTCACAAGTATGGTTATGATATCGTCTGCAGAATCCTTTGTTCGATCAACCAGTCCATGCATTGCCTTGTCGTTTGTTGCGATCAATGGAGCATGGATCTTTTCTGCCTGCTCAAGAATGTCGGCACGGATACACTGCTCATCGACCATGATGACATCCGCAACCCCTGAGCGGACAAAACGCAACTGCCGTCCAATCGAGCCAACAATCTTTGCCTTGTCAGAGTAGCGTGTCGTATCAAGGGCAGTACAACAGATACCTGCCACCTCAATCTTGTCTTCGAGATCACGTTCACGCATATAGTCGATAACAGAGACCGACGGAACAACATTATGACCGATAACAAGCAGCATCGGCTTTGTTTCGTCAATACAACCCATCCCGATCTCAACGAGCGGCGCGTCAGGATCACCCTTCGGCATATCGAATGCAACGATCTGAACGATGTCTGCAACCTCTTTACCGAGCGAGTCAAGCATGCCTACGTGAAACGCCTTTGACTCGTAGTCAATGTTTGATCCTTCCTGGCCAGTGTGGATTGAATCCATCACCTGTGCAATCTGTTCCTCGACATAATCGAGCACAGGTATGAAATCACTGAGTCTCTTTGGCTTGATCCCTGTGATAAGCCTCGTTAAAGGAGCCTCGATGTCGATGCTCGTTCCCATATCAATCTCACGATCGCCATAAATGTGCAGAATCTCGTTCAGCATGTGCCTGCCATGCGCAGTATGCGCTGAACAACCTATGAGACATGCAACCGTCACGAACCGTGCCTGCTGAGCCTCCATATTGAGTCCACACGCGCCCTTCTTACCGCCTGTAAGATCACACTTGCCAAACGTGCAGAAACAGCACATCTCACAGTACGGAGCATAGAATGGTTTGTACCGATTCATCAACTTGTAGTCCCAGTCTCTAAGATCAGCCATACCAGGCATCGGTGTGGGGCCCATTGGCTCCCATTCTTCCTCTTCTTCTTCGATTCCGCCTATATTCACTACTACGTCCTTCAAGGCTTCAATCTCTATATTTCCTTTCTTTTCAGTTTTGGTCATACAGGTTCCTCCATTATCAGAATGCCATTACCATGCAATGTATACCTGCACTGGATGTATCCCTTCGGTTGCAGATAAATGTTGCCTTTTTATTCGATTATAACACAATTCTAACATGATTATTAATTAACTCGACGTGAAGCCTTTCTCAGGTTCAATATATTCTCCCATCTGTTTCTCTGCAGCTTCAAGCTTCTCTTCCATCGCCTCTCCAACTGTAGAGAAAATTTTGCTTAAAACTTTTTTTTCTCCACGACACCCACTGTGCCACATCATGCACTCACCCCATCTCATATAGACTATAATAGACTTGTTTGTAGTTCTATAAATAGTTTTCTACCGAAGCCATGAAGAATTTTCAACGTCCAAGAAAACACCAAACGTTGATCAGTGCATTAATAAAATAAACCAAAAACCAAAATTTATCAAACAAGGTCTTCCCTGATCGGATAAAAAACATCTATAATAAAACAATCCGTTATCGCCCGACCATAATGCTCAGCATCAGGTGGAATGACTGCAACTACGCCAGACTCAAGCCGACGCGTTGCGTTTTCAATCGTTAACTCAAATTTACCCTTGACCACGTTCATAACCTGCTCATGCGGATGCCTGTGCACAGGCAGAACCGAGCCAGCTCCAACCTGCCAGTATGCAAGAGTCATAAACCGCGTGTGAACAAACCGCACCTTAAACCCAGAGAAAGGCTCGCTCTCACAAACCTCCTCAAGACTTACAAACAACACATCATCCAACACATCATCCCCCTGTAAAAGGTCCATCATCACACTCACTACAAATAATTTATGGTAACCAAAAAGGCTAAAGAACCTGCCAAGTACCACATAAAATTTCGAAATCATTTTATATGTCTTTGAGACCTCGTCCCATACAAAATTAGATAAGAGGCTGGTAAAGGTACAGGTGAAGAAATATGAGTGAAGTGGATGAACTTGAAGCGATACGAAGTAAGAAGCTTGAGAAGATGATGGAACGGTTCTCTAAGGGCAGAGAGCCTATGGGAGGAGAGGTTATCTCGTCCCCTGTCACGATCACAGACACGAGTTTTGATGAGACTATCAGAAAGCATCCACTGGTTGTGATAGACTGCTGGGCTGTATGGTGCAGACCCTGCCAGATGATCGCCCCAGTTGTTGATGCGATGGCAAAGGATTATGCAGGCAGGATCGTATTCGGGAAGCTTAATGTCGACGAGAACCCAGTGACATCAAGGCAGTACAATATAATGTCCATCCCAGCACTTCTCATCTTCAAGGAGGGAGTGCTGGTCGATCAGATAATCGGAGCAATGCCAAGAGCCGCCCTTGAGCCGAGAATCAGGAAGTACCTTTAAGACTCGTGTAGATTATGTAGATTATTTATACTCTGGTAAGAGGAGGGGGCTATTCAGAAGAAGCCCAAGAAAACTTCTTTATTGATGGGTGATCGTGGTTAATCGAGATCCTCTACCGAAATCTTAAAGACCTGAGCGCGAAGACAATAGCTATGTGAACCTCAGGATTGGATACTCCCCTTGTCCCAACGACACATTCATCTTCTACGCCCTCACACACGGGCTCATCCCAGTAGACAACCACGCAATCACTCCAATAATCGAAGACGTGGAAACCCTTAACAGAAAAGCACTCGAGCAACACAGTCTTGACGTCACAAAAGTATCATTCCACGCATTTGCACACCTCCGAGATCACTATGCACTCCTGCACGCAGGCGCTGCACTTGGCAAAGGCTGTGGACCTATCATCATCTCGAAGAAAAAACTCAAGCCCGAAGAACTGAAAGAAAGCCGCATCGCAAT
>Ga0180301_10001380_pt1 | contig 19174 bp, 20 predicted proteins | sample GuaBasSediGuay16_FD_121797 | JGI IMG/M metagenome (GOLD analysis project Ga0180301, IMG submission 121797) | Subseafloor sediment microbial communities from Guaymas Basin, Gulf of California, Mexico - Guay16, Core 4569-2, 12-15 cm | ecosystem: Environmental > Aquatic > Marine > Hydrothermal... | reverse complement strand
GGCTAATGCAACTGATAAAATATTCTCTGAATTAATTTGATTATATTCCTTGTATAATTCATACTTGGTTTTACTACTAAATACATTATATACAATATCATTGTTTCTACCATCATTTACTGTAGATTCTTGAGATGATACATTATCGTTAATCCTCTCCCACTTAATATCACGAAGAATTAAAATAAATGGTGTAGTATCATCACCAAGTTCATCTCTAATAAAATCAATTATTTTCTTGATAGACACATTCGGTTTTCCAGATACCATAACAGTTGCTGTCATAAACATTCCCAAGCTTAATCTGGCATTTCCAAGGTCTTCTTTATATTTTTCCGAAACAGCTCTAATAGCGTAATCAAGTTTTACAGCAAAAACACTAGATGAATAAGTATTAAATGGTAATACATTTATAACTATCCTTGTATTCCTAAGCTTAGCCTCATCTAAGACTTCTTTAATTTCATTAATGAGTGTCTGGCCTATATCGCGATCTCTATGCAATGTGATTTTAATAATATTATTACTATACATAGTAGTCTTGATCTCTTTGAAACCATTGTTAATTAATATATCTTTAATTTCCTTAATAATACTTGCATAAGTATTATTATATCTGATTATATTTTCCGGATACATGTTAAATATATCACTTATTTTGTCTAGCTCCTTAAGTCTATAAAGGACATAATTCATAAAATATTCGCTTTCATTAGCAATGAGGACATTCCTATACTTAATCGGCCATTTCTCCCACAATAAATCCTCAATAATAATAATATTGCCAAAATCTCTCATTCTGAACCAACTAAAGAGGTTATTGCTAGTTAAAACTATTTGAGAGAACAAGGCTAATGAAAACATGAGATGCGTTAGCAATACTAATAGTACATAACGGCTTTTTATACATATCATTGATGATCATCCCGGATAAGGACTTAAATTAAATAGATAATAAATCATATAAGCATTTATGATGAACGTGTAGCAATAAGTATTATTGATACATGTACCACTAGCAATGATACCAATAATAAGAGCCTCATCACATATGTTATAATAACAATGATATACTGGTGCTCCACTATCACCTGTGGTTACTAATGAACCATGCAATATTATAACAATTAATAATGCAAGTAGTATACAGGTTAACCTCAACTTATTCTCCATATTTTTTAAAAATATTTATATTTATATTTGTACTTTTCTCTCTAATACTAATACGTTAATTATGTTAAACTATCAGTTAAAAATATAAGGATCTATATTTTGTTTTATGGATTTCTTTACATATTTTTATTAAGTATTAAAAACTAAGGTATTTGACGGGGTAGTTTATATGTTATCTAAAAACCCTCTAGATCTACCCAGAGATCGAAAGTTTTCAAAACAGGAAATAGCACAGGCACTCAGATGGGCTATCATGGCCGAATTAGACGCCATTAACTTCTACATACAATTCGCCAGCGCCATTGATGATGAAGGAATCAAAAAAGTATTCCTAGACATAGCTAAAGAAGAAAAAACCCATGTAGGCGAATTCCTAGCCCTACTCGAAAAACTAGATCCAGAACAAGTACAAGAACTAGAAGAAGGCAAAAAAGAAGTAGAAGAACTAACAAGTACAAAATAACCATCTAAACCCCACAGTAAAAAGAACCCACCAAATAACTTTTTTTAACAAGAAACACCAATTCCACAAAAACCAACCATATAACAAACAATCCTAGGAATAAAAGAAAACCCTTATATCACCCCACAACAAAAACACAATAACTAGGATGAGAAACTGGTGGGCCCGTAGCTCAGCCAGGCAGAGCGGCGGACAAGCCCTCCAAAAAGAGGGCCAGGCCGAAGCTCCAGACCACACTATGGGTCATATGACCCACCAAGGGGATGAAATAGGTCTGGAAAAACGAAACCCGGGAGCGACCCGTAGGTCGGGGGTTCAAATCCCCCCGGGCCCACCATTTTATTTTTTGGTTTTCTAATTGGTTTTTATTGTTGGTTTTCTTTCTAGTTTTCTTCTGGGAGTATTAGTTGTAGGTTTGGTATTAGTTCTTCTAGTCCTAGTTGTTTTAGTTCTCTTTTTGCTTCTGTTTCGTAAATGTCTTTTATGCATTGTATTTCGTATGTGTGTAGTTCGCATTCCCATCCGTTGTTGAGTAGTTTCTCTATGCTGTCGGCTATTTTGTGTAGAGAATCATAGATTTCATATGCGTATTCTCGTATTGCTTGTGGTAGGGGTTTATTAGTATTTATTTCATCAATAGGTTTAAGATGGAGTATTAATAACCATTCCAAAAGATTATATTAGTTCCCCTAGAAAGCGGCCGAAGTTTTACATAGAATGTATTGATAATGTAGAATGTTTACTAGCTCTTCTCGGTGGTTTATTTGATCGCGACAGCAGTATTGGTGCTTATTGGGGCAATAGTGCTAGAGAATTAGCGCTTGCAACTGATGAATGTCTCACTAAAACAATATACAAAGGGATGCATAGGTATCTTGATGGAGATATTTAGACTTTATCGAAGTATAATAATTCATGATCGTTTAGAATAGCGTTGTTAATGTGTAATAAAAAATGTTAATTACATAATACGCTTATTTTTGTTGAATGTATCTAAGATTTTTAGAATTATTTAGGCCATTTTCTGTCGAAGTATATGTTTTTGCCTCTAGCACTAAGTGGTATTCCAATAACTATATCTGCCTCTAGCATTCCTAGTAGTTGTGCTGCTAGTCCCGCTCTATACATGATTCTATTATCTATGTTTAGAATAGATGCGGTCTTTACAGCTGAACCAATTGCTATCCCCAAGTTTAATACGCTTAAGACAAGATTCGGATCATACTTCATCTCTCCCGGTTTATGTACCCCTATGTCAACTATTTTACATCCTATTAGTAGGACTGCATCTGAATTTCTAACATTATCAGCATCTCTTAAAAAGAACTCACCATATAATGATGCTAATTCCTCCATTTTATCGGCCAATTTGATCAATTCCTCTCTTTTATCAAGTATTTTTACAACAATATTATCAATACCACGTGCCTTAGGAGCCGTTATAGCACTTATAGCCATAAATTTAGCTGCATTAATAATAGTCTCTCTAATAAGATCATCTCTTTCAATCATAATACCATCCTCAATAATATTATTTAGTGAGTAATTATAATATGTATTCACGGATCTTAGAAGACCATGAAGTATTACAATATATATGTCCTCCATGACCCTGCCAATAAATTCTCTGCTAATAACTCTGCATATGCTTCATTATATATTAAATCTCTATAAGTAATAGGAAAATTCGGGGTAAATGGATGTTGATTATTTTTCCTAAACACTACCTTTTATCGCATATACTAGCCTCTTGGTGCTCCGAGCAATGAACCATACATCACCTAGAACAAATTCTAATTATATATGTCGAGAACTTGAATAATAAGTCATAGAGTATATGTATACCCAGGGCATAAATGATAGAAATCCTAAATAAGACTTATAAAACCTCTATACGTTATTAGTGAAACTAGTGTAGAGGGCCCGTCGTCTAGCCTGGTTAGGACGCCGCCCTGACGATCAGACTCTGATCGGTGAGGCGGAGGTCCGGGGTTCAAATCCCCGCGGGCCCACCATTATCCATTGTATATTATCAATAATCATATAGTTGGTGTTTATGGTCTTAGATCACTTGCTTATGCATTGCAATAAGTAAATTACCTCATAATAAAGCATATTGTAAGGTTTTTAAATAGTAGTTTGGGGGGACACTAGATGGGAGATATAGTATCTTATTGTGAAGTTATTGAGAGTGGAAAACTGATTTACTGCAATGATTTAAGTTGGCGTGAATACGTTTTTAGAGATCGTATTGATGGCGGATTAGGCCTAGCTAGTCTAATTAAGGACTTAGATATAATTACTGAAAATACTTTGATCTTTGGATTAGTTGCTGGCGGTGTACCTGTAGCCTATGCTGCTTCTAAGAAGCTTAACATTCCATTCGATATAGTAGTTGTTAAGAAGATGTTATTTCCATGGACTACAGAAGCAGGCTTTGGAGCTGTAGCACCTGATGGTAGTTTCTTGTATGATGAATTTATTGCACACGATTACCTTGGATACAGCAGGGATTTCGTCCAGAAACTTGCATTAAAGACTAAGGAATTTGTTGTTAATAGAACTTTAAGAATAAGAGGCTCTCTAGAATACGGTTCTTTAACTGGATACGAAGTTATACTTATCGATGACGGTATTGCTACTGGATATACCATGGCTGTAGCCTGTATCTTCCTACATAAACTCGGTGCCTATAAGATAGTTGCAGCTTCCCCAACAGCTAGCAGTGATGGAGCTAATCTAGTATCAAAATACGCCAATCAGGTAGTTGTAGTTAACCTTAGAAACCCGCCATATGCTGTGGCTGACGCATATATTGAATGGTATGATTTGAGTGATGAAGATGTGATTAATATATTGAATAAAGCATCTAATGAAAAACTTTATAGAAAACATCTAATCCAGGGATCTAAGTAAATGTATTGAACATAAAAGTTTTACCAGCTTTTGCTACGTACTTAATGGTATTGGTCTAAGAGGAACATTGTAACCTGGTCTCAATCTAGAAAATTTACATAGAAATTCTCATGATATCAACATAAGCGAGGTCGGGAATTTAAATAACTAATTGAGCTTGGTAATAGGCTAGACTGTTCACAAATAGATTTGCTATACTAATGGGTTGCACCATGAAGTATCTACTACTTACTCTAAGTTCACTTTATTATCCTTAACTATATAATAGAGATAATTTGGTGGATTATTATGAGAATAGGCATATACGGCTTTGGATCTATAGGTAGACTGGTTGCTAAGGAAGCTTTAAAGCGTGGCTGGGAAATATCTGGAGCCGTTGATATAAATGAAGCTATTATTGGAAAGGATATCGGAGATCTACTTGGCCTAGATAGCTCATATGGCGTCGAAGTATCAAATGATCCAAGTGTTTTGTTCGAATCTGATGTAGTAATCCATGCAACTGGCAGTTATCTTGATCAAGTATATGATCAAATACTTACTATTATAGGGATGGGTCTCGATGTCGTATCTACTTGTGAAACACTTGCCTATCCGTATTATAGATACCCTGTATTGGCCAGGATAATTGATGCTGAAGCTTTAAAGAATGATGTAACCGTTATTGCAACTGGTATAAATCCAGGATTTCTTCTAGATACACTCGCAATAACAATGGCTATGCCAGTAAATATTGTTAAGAAAATAACTGCTACACGGGTCATTGACGCTGGTAAACGTAGAGCTAGTTTTCGCAAGAAAGTAGGTATCGGCCTTGATCCAGACGAGTTTAAAAGATTACTAGAAAAGAGAATACTTACCGGTCATGTAGGTTATGCTGAATCTGTTCTACTGATAGCTGATGCGTTAGGAATACATCTTGAGAAAGTAGTTGAAGGACAGGAGCCCGTTGTAGCAAAGAAGGAAATAACATACGAAGATAGGACTTTGCCTAAAGGAACTACAATAGGTATAAGCGGATATGGTATAGGGTACCATCGAGGTGAGGAAGCGATACGTGTAGAATTCCATGCATACTTAGGTGCAGAAGAATACGAAGAAATAACGATTAATGGAACAGAATACAGTATTAAATGGAAAAGCTCAGGAACACCAGGAGATCTAGCAACAGCATCAATAATTCTGAATATAGCAAGCATAATAGACGAAATAATGCCAGGCCTAAGAACGATGAGCGATATAATACCATTCAAGCCTTTCTATAAAAGGTAAACAATTGGCGCCGGGGCGGGGATTTGAACCCCGGACCACCGGGTATCTATCACCAGGCTAAACGATCCCGTGGTTAACAGCCCGGCGCTCCACCTGGCTGAGCTACCCCGGCACCCCCTTTATGTCTGTTTGCTGTGCTGGTGTTTTTATTTGTTTTGTTTTGTAGATATTATCCACGTTATTATGGATTAAATTATTTAAGAAACCTTAATAGATTGTATAAGTGAATAGTATACGTAGACCTCGATGATGATAGAACCCGGGTTTAAAGTACCTGAATAAGTTATGTTGATAAGGCCCGCATCATGAGAGGTTATTTAAATAAATTTTCATAATATATCCCGTGGACTAATACTATATTCTTTTCCTCCATAACTCTTTCATGCGTCTTCTCTTTTCCAAGTACATTTCCCTCTCTAGGAACCGGTATACAGTTGAATGTTGTCTCCCTTGGATCAGCATTTCTATGGCTTCTTTAGCTATATTAGCTGATTCATAATCACCTATTATGGCTACGTAGTCACGGTAAATGGATATATACGTGCCTGTGACCTCCTCTATTGTTTTACGGGCCTTACCTTCTTCACCAATTATTCTGCCTTTTACTCTCTGCAAATGATTAGGTCTGTCACCAACGTACTGTCTAAGATCAATTATAATGAGTATTTGATCCTCGTCTAATAGGCGAAAAGCCCTTTCAGGACTAAAGCCATAGGCAATTGCCCGAACTATATCACGGGCTTTCATAAGCTGTAATGCAGTTGTAGATGGTGAGGCAGGCTCTATTATTACAGTGCCTGTCTTTGAATCAATTGTTATCCTAGTATTCGTACGCTTCATAATCTCTTCTTTAACACGTCCATCATGACCTATAAGTACGCCAATACGATCCAATGGTATTTTCTCATAAAGCCTTGTAACACCTAATATGAAGTGACCACCTTCACCTAGCAACTCGTGATCTCCTCTAGTAGCTTTTCCGGGGTAGGAATATCTAGTCCAGCCTCCTTGTAAAAGAAACGGTATATGTTCCTAATATCCCTATCAAGGAATTCCAAAGCATTTGGATGTTCGATCAATACTGCTTGACTAACATCAATAATAACTATACTAAGATCACTTCTAACCATTATATTAAACTCAGACATATCGGCATGAACCATGCGTGCTCTACAAAACATCTTCTTCATATTATCAATAACCTGTTTATAGATCATATATAGTCTATCATCTGTAAGCTCTTGCCATATCTCCTTAAGCAACGGTGCACGAACACCATTTTCACCGATAAACTCCATGACAAGAACATTATTTAACACACTAACAGGCTTAGGAACGCTAACGCCAGAATCATATAATTTCTTTAAATTCCTAAATTCCTTCCGGGTCCACAGATATATTAGTTTTCGCGTATCACGAGGCAGTATTCCTTGAAATCGTGGATCACCACTAATATATTTTAATATTCCTTTTCTAAATTCAGCAGTAGCGGTTAAATAGATCTTAACAGCGTATTCCTCTCCATCATAACCATAGCCTAAGTAAACTCTAGCTTCCTTACCAGCACTAACAACACCGTTCATTCTACGTAAAACACGTCTTCTCATAAGCTCATAGAGAGTCATGACTGTCCTATAATCAAAGACCTCCTCAACGGTTTCAAAAAGATCCCTATCCTTAAGTTTCTTTCTAATACGTTCTTTCTCTATTAGAAAATCTATGGAGTCATCACTCATATGAACTCACTCATAGCTTCTAAGAACTCTTGAGGCAATACACCCTTTTCAACAAGTTTTTGTACTTCATTACGCGCATAACGGTAGACTACATCACCTTTCTTAGGATTGAAGTCCCATGGTACTACAAGTATTATATCTCCCTCACGCATCCAAACTCTACGTCTCATACGTCCAGGTATCCTAATCATACGGTCTTCTCCATCGAGACACTTAGCTATAAGATGATCTCCTCCAACGAGCTTGATTACTCCGCACAATACCTCTCCTTCGCCGGGTAGGGGAGGTTCTTTAGTACTTTCTTCAAAATCTCTCTTCTTTTTCTTTTTCGGCATAGTTTTGTTCACCCTTTTGCTTGACTATATAGAGATTATTCCTTATAACATATCCTTTCATTTTATCTCCTTCTTTAACATTATTAAGGCTTACTAGACGAGGGTATTCCCTGATTTCCCCAGTAGTCTCATCCATTAAATAGATCGTTGATGGATCACTTGCTATAACCAGGTAATCTTTCTCATCAATATATTCACGAGCTTTAACGAGCTTACCATCCCAATACTCACTAATAGGTACACTATGACTTTCACCACTCTCAAGATCTGTGATCTTAATTCTGCTATCCTTTACCTCATCAATAATACTAATAGAACCTTTATATTCAACAATGTCTCCTCTTTCAAGATCTGGAAGTCTAACGGATAATGTGGTTATACCCTCCTTCTTACCTCTGGACGGATCATATTTTCTGATTTTAAATGTCTCAATAACCTTAGCACCTTTCTCATGGCTAATGAGTGCTGCTAATTTCCTAGCTAAAACAGGTGTAACCATCTTAATATTAATGCCGTTCTTATTCTCCTCCACATCAACTATATCGTCTGCAATAGATGGTTCATTTAGAACTTTTCTAACATATTGTTTTTCGTCTTCTGTTAAACGACCACGACTACTTCTAATCTGCACAATAGCATTAAAGACTTTTCCTGCCTTCCTTAAACATCTTGGGCACATTGATTTAGTTATTTTAAACCTAACTATTATAGGTCTAGTTATTATTGTTGAATCACCGAGTAAAGCTGATACCTTAGCAATTGCTTCATGGAAATTCCTATTAACTCTATGAAAACCATGCACTTCTTCAACCTCAAGTATCTCAACACCACTATTAACATAATGCCCTGAGATATCTAGTATATACCTTCTAATAATATCCTCTAAAGCCATAGGATGTAGCCACCGTCCATGATATCTCCATGAACCACATTTGCTACATACTAAGATCTTAAGAACAGGCGTCTCTTTCAATAAACCCCTATACTTTAGAAAACAGTCAATACAATATCCATTAATTAACGGTTCCTCAGAGGACTCTTTTTTACCACACTTTACACAATATCTCGGCATAGTAGCCACCTTCAATAAATCTTTATTACTTGAGCATGAGGTATTCCTTCAATATATATAACGGCATTCTTATGTACTAAGTTACGTTTTATGGCAGCATTGACGATCTTTTCTCCAATAAGGTTAGCTATGGTTGATGCTTCCAATAGGTCAAGAGCTTCACTGATAGTTACTTTCCTACCTCCATAAAAGTTCGGGTCTATATAGAATCTAGTATTACCTTCACGAAGAGTTTTACCTAACAATTCAGCATCACAAATAGCTACTACAAGCTCCCCCTCACTATGGAATTCCTTAACATATACCAAGTCCATTAATGTATTACCCACGATGTTTTCGTACCTCTACACCCTATTATTCTATAGTAAATTATTAGAATAAAATCTCCTTTTTATATTAGAATGGTATCTAATAAAACATTGATTTCTAGAAAACAGTTAGTGTAGTTTCTGCACCACATGCTAGACATCTTAATTTATAAACCTTACCAACTTTTTCTAAGACAGTGAATCTACTACCACATGTTGGACATAGTACATAGTTCTTTACAAATCTATCAATGAGTCTATTAATTATAGTTGACGAGAATCTACCCTGTAAAACTAATGCACCAGATTCGTCAATAGTTCCTGGAACCGCTAATTCCTTTACAAAGTATCTCATTAGCAATCTAGGTTCTCTATTAAGTACATCTGCTATCTGCCTAAAATTCCTAATAATAATTCTATTACCAACAACTATAATCTCGGCTTTGGGAACTTCAAAGGGCTCTGCCTTAACTTGTTTCTTAGGAAGTTTAGCATAAAGCCTATCAAGTAACTCTTCATACTTATAGTCTCTAACGCTTTTACCCAATCCATACAACACCTCCCTGCATATATAGGAATTAAAGGGTAATAAGATATAATCTATATTTCGGTATATAATGGGAAGACGATCTTGGTGATTAATAGTGAAGAAAATATACATAGAGACATACGGGTGCGCATTAAATAAAGGAGATACATATATCATGAAGACAGTATTGGCTAGAAAAGGATACTCCATAGTAGATAATCCTATGGACTCGGATATACTAGTCATAAATACATGCACAGTCCGTATGGAAACCCAGCAAAGAATGATTCATAGGATAAAGACACTATACAAGTTCGCGGTGGAAAGAAATAAGAAATTAATTATAGCTGGTTGCTTAGCTAAAGCACAGCCATATCTTGTGTCAAAAATTGCTCCAAACGCTAGCTTATTATCCCCACAAAATGTATCTAAAATCGATGTTGCCGTCGAGGAAAGTAAGAAAGTTATATTATTAAATGGAAATAGAGACCGAAATATCATTGGTATATGGTTAGAGGATAGAATAGGAATTATACCTATACAGGAAGGTTGCTTAGGGAATTGTAGCTTTTGCATCGTAAAGAATGCCCGAAGAAAATTATTTAGCTACCCTATAGAACGTATCGTTGAAACTGTAAGGGAGCTGATAAAGAGGGGAGCTGTAGAAATACAGTTAAGTGGACAAGATACAGCTACTTATGGAATTGACCTATACGGAAAACCAATGCTTCCGAACCTTTTACAAAGAATCATAGAGACTCCAGGTAATTATATGATTAGAATAGGAATGCTTAATCCGGATACCGTAGAGCCGATATTAGATGATCTAATAGATTCTATGAGAAATCATCATATATACAAATTTTTACACATCCCCCTTCAAAGTGGAAGCGATAAAGTTTTAAGGATCATGAGAAGGAAATATACTGTAGATCAATTTAGACACATTATTAAAGAACTTCGTTCAAAACTTCCCAATATAGCTATTGCAACAGACATAATCATAGGCCATCCTGGCGAAGATGAAGAAGACTTTGAAGATACGCTAAGGATCGTAAAAGAGCTCGAATTCGATAGAATTCATGTAGCACAATATACTATTAGACCAAATACATATTCTGCATCATTAAAACAAGTAAGTAGTAAAGTTAAGAAGGAACGTATGAGGAGATTTCTTGAACTTATGGAGAGTATAGGTCTTAAAAAACATAGTAAGTATCTTGGTAAAGTAGTAAAAGCCTTCGTAACTGAAAAAAGTAGGAACACATATACCGCTAGGCTTATCAATTATACTCCTGTAGTGATCGATAGTAATAGGGAAATTATTGGTAAATGGATTAATGCTAGAATACAAAGAATAACATTCTTTGATTTGAGAGGAATTGTTATTGACTAGCTCATACTTATAAGTTCAATGATAGGATTATATTCCCTAAACTCGTTCTCAATATATTTTATAAGTTTAAGTAGATCATTTGTCCTAACAGGTAAAGAAGCGGGAATGACTTTTATAAACATGGAAATTTCTGACTGATCTATTTTCTCAATTTCTATTTGATGTTCCTGCATACGGAACACTGCTATACCTTCACCTCTCATAACATTTGTCAGTTTATCAATAACTTCCTTTAATTCTATGGCTGGTGTTCTTTGAATTCTTATACGAATAGGTATAAATGGTGATGTTTCACGTATAGCTGAGTGTAAAAGGAGTGAATTTGCAACATACGTCCTATTACCATATACATCTTCTATAGTTGATGAGAAAGGATCCATTGCTATTATCCTACCATATATAGGCCTGTGATGCCCAGGTAGACTTATTTCTAGATATCTACCCCTAATGTACTTCACTAGTTGTAGAGTTATATATGCTGTAAATTCTCTAATTTCATAGTAAAATAGTATCGCAACTAACAGAGCAAAGATCACTATGACCACATAAGTTACAATTGATGGAACATAGCTTTGTATAATAAATAATGAGAAAATTAATATGAATATAGAATCCATGATCCTCGTAATAGTGATCTTTGTACCTACGCCAATATATCCTCTCCGATAAAATGTTGATAATAATCTACTTACAAAATATCTTAATACAATTATTACTGCTAACAAAATTATAGCGGGCGCAAGATCATAAAGTATCCTCTCAATACTTGAAGGAGATATGTTTGTTAAATTAAATACCATGAAGACTCAACCCTTAAAGTACCTAGTTATATCAGGGGATCTAGAAAGTATTAGTAACTGGTATCCGCTTCTTAATACAGTATCTGGCGATGGAAAGAATAATTTTGTCCCATCAAATATCGTAACTATCCTTACATCATCAGGTAAATTTAGATCAGCTATTTTTCTCTCAACAGCCTTATCCGTTTCTGCCAGTGTAACAATATATACATAAGAATCACCTATTTTTCCAAGCTTACTAGGCTCTAATATGGAATCTAAATAACTAGCAACCATAGATGCCACCAATGACGGCTGACTAATAGGAACTCCTAGACCTAATCTTTGCATTAACTCGGCAATCCTTATATCGGTTACTTTAGCTATACGAAACGGTATATTATACATTCTAGCTATTGCTAATGCAAATAAGTTTATTTCATTACGTCCGGTAAGCGCGATAACTGCATCTATTTCATCCATTCTCACATCACTTGTATAAAGACTTACATCAGTAGCATCTCTATCAATAACTACAATATCATACTTTAATGCAAGGTCTTTTCGCCTAGCAGGATTTTTCTCTACAACTATTACCTCATGCTTTTTAAGATCCAGTTTTGACAATAGTTCTTCAGCGACAGCTCCTCCACCAATTATTAAGATTCTCAAAATATTCACCATTTAATAATCTAAATACTCTATCGATTAATCTACTATATACTATACTAGACTAAAAAGTATAACTTAATCAATTATTAAGATTAAGTTTAATCAATAAAGAGCTTCCGTATATCTCTTGCCAGTAGCCAATGCAATAATAAGCATTAACTGTATATACTCTAAGCGTCCAAATAACATTAAAAAGATTATAGTAGCCTTTACACCAATCGGTGCAGTTGGAGACACAACATTAGTACTTAGTCCAACGCATCCCGCAGCAGATGTTGCCTCAAATAATGTATCTATAAAACGATATCCATGAGCGGCCATGATGACTGCTCCACCAAAGATCATTATCGTATGTAAGACGACAAATAGTAGAGCTTGGGAAATCTCAGGCTCAGATAACCATGAACCATCAATTGTCATTTTTCTCTCAATAGGAGCTGATATGACTGATTTCAATGCAACATCCTTTAGCTTTTTAAAAATAATAAGAAGCCTAATTGCTTTAATCCCGCCAGCTGTTGAAAACATCATACCCCCTATAAACATTCCTGCAATTATTATAGCTTTACTTGTATCTGTTAAATCAGCTATTGATCCTATACTAAATCCGGTTGTAGTCATACCGGATATTAGATTAAAGCTTCCAGCAATAAATGAATAATACAAATCTGTCTGCTCAATAAATACATACGATAGAATCATTGCCGCAACCAAGAAGATCATTGATATAACATAGGCTCTAAATTCTTCGCTTCTTTTAAGAATGGAGAATTCTCCTCTAAACATTTTCGCGATTATGTAGAAGTTCATGCCTCCTATAAACATGAATATCATTACTGGTATATACGTTATGGGTGATCGATCATATATTACTTGGTATCCAGCATCGTATGTAGACATTCCTCCAGTAGCTATTGTCGTTAGTATATGATTAAATGCTTCATAGAGATTCATCCCAGTATACATATAAGATAGTAATCCCATTAGTGTAAGCGCAACATAGATTTTAACAAGGACTTTAGCCGTTCTATAAAACGTAGCTTCTATCTTAACAGGTCTTTCAATACCATATGCTGTCCGACCTATATGATAGAAGTATGGAAATATTACCATAGCAAATACTACGAATCCTAGCTCACCGCTCCATTGCATTATACTTCTCCATGTAACAATCGATGGCTTCATATAATCAATGCCCTCTAATACAGTAAAACCAGTACCAGTAAAACCACTTACACTTTCAAATAAAGCATCAATAAACGGTATCTTTATCGTATACATAAGTATTATGGACGATTCTAATGAAATGAGGAACCATGCAATAGATACAACAACAAGACTGTCTAATAGTGAAAGTTCTTCAGCTTCAACTTTAGATGAAATAAAGCCTATGAGTAAAAAGAATATCCCACCAATAAAGAATAACCAAGATATCTCATACCCGGTTAGAAAATCTATTAGAGGTATGAGTAACATTAAAGCCCCGAGTACACCCTCAAGGCTACCAATAGTTTTCAATATGCCTTTCCAGTTCAAAATGTACACCGAAGCACCAACATAAATACCTAAATGTTATTTTATAGAATATGTTTAAAACGATTATTCTAAACCTATAGAGAGTGTAATGGCAGTACTATGATTCTTTCCGGATAGTATTTCCTAGCTACATGCCCGGCTAAATCATATACTTTGTGAGCTCTCTCAAGAACTACAGCATCACTTGTTATAGTCCAACGATCTACAGATAGTTCTAGGACCTTGACATCAGCTTTTCTAGCAACTATTATGTCTGCTTGAGGCAGGAGTTCCCTTAATCTAGAAGCCAGTTCACCACTATGACTAACATTGGCATCAAGGACTATATACGCCCTGTATTTGTCTATGAAACATTTAATGAATGAAACAATTTTACTAATAGTATCTTTATTAACCGCTAATGCAACTCTTGTGCGTAAACCAAGAAGATCTCTTATGAAACCATCATCACATAAATATAATTCTTCACCGCTTATCACGGAAAATATAGTTGAAAATAGATTATATCCGTCAATAACGATTTCTACATTCTCTGGTGGAACTGATGTCTTGGACATTATTGAACGAACATAATTAGAAGAATGTACACACCTATAGAGAAGCAATCGTTCACGTCTGCTCAATAAATATCTCGTAGATACGGTATTAAGGGCAAGCTTACGAGGATAACCGCGATCAAGCAGATATCTATAATCTCTAGCTGCTTCAATTAATTCTCTTCGCAACTACTCATCTCCGATAATATTCTTCTAAAACTATTAAATAATTCTTTAGAAGGGATATTTGATCTAAATGTAATGTGATCTTGTTTACCACCGCCTTTTATGTTAGGATATTTTTTAATTAATTTATTTAATACGCTTCTCAGATCTATAGGTCTAGTTAATTTCGTTGGATCATAAAATACTTCTATATGCTTACCCGAATCATAGAATACTATAACTCCCTTCCTAGATACATTTAAAGCTAGTTCGCGGTAAAACCGATGATCTCCAATCTCATTATAAAGATATACTATTCTATAACCACATACTTCAATAAGTTCCCGAGCCAATATATCTTCATATAATTTTATCAGTTTTTCTCTATATCTTGATAGAATCTTTTTTGTTTCAAGGTATTCATCGTAAAACTTTTTAATGCTCGACAATACTTGTTTAGGACTAGACTTTATCATCGAAGCTATTTTTTCAATAATACTTTCAAGATTATAAGAATATTCGGGTATACGCGTTCCAGCAATGAATTCAAGCCTTATTACTCCATCCTGAATCTTTTCAACATTAATTATCTTAATTCCTCCTACTTCGCCTGTATTATAAAGATGAGTGCCATAACAGGCCTCAGCATCCCATCCCGGTATTTCTACTATTCTAAGGATTTTAGATATAATGGCTCCTCCTTGGTATATTCTTATACCATATCTTTTCTCTGCTTCAAATTTTCCTAAGTAGTTAAAACGTAGATCTATTCTTTCATCGACGATCTTATTTGCTAGTTCCTCGATCTTCTTAATCTCTTCATCAGTGAGCATTTTGTAATGAGTAATATCAAGTCTTCCCTTGTCAATAGTTTTTTCAGCACCAGCTTGCCATACATGATCTCCTAGAACTTTGCGTGCCGCACCTAAAACAATATGTGTTGCCGTATGATGCCTCATGAGTCTATATCTTCTTATCCAATCGATAATGCCTTCAACAATATCTCCTTTAGATAAGATGCTGCTTACATCTTTTTCGAGTTCGTGGATGATTACTTCTCTATATTTGTAAACCTTCTTTACTTTAATTCGAGTATTATCTGGTAATACAAGATACCCTGTGTCATGATCTTGTCCGCCCGCCAATGGATAGAAAGCACTTTGATCAAGAATGACATAATTACCTTTAATACCCATTACTTTAGCTTTAAATCTTCTAAGATAAGGATCTAAATGGAATAATTTTCGTGTTTCTGGAAAAGCTGTTGCCCAATTCACTATTTCACTAGGCAATGAATATTCACGATATTTTTGTAATGTTTTCGGCTGTCCATGTTTTCTAGCAACTAGTGAGTAAAAGTCATGAGGTATGCTGATCTCTACTCCGTGCTCCTTAGCCCTATTAGCTATTATCTCAGGAGGTATTCCATGAGAATCATAAATCCGTATTAAGTCATCTATCCTAAGGCTTTTCTTCTTTTTAATAATCTTATCTATGATCCTTACTCCTCGATCCAATGTCTCCACATATTTTCTGATCTCATTACTCAATACGTCAAGAATATAGTCTCTATGTTTTGCAAAATTACTGTATACATATTGGTCTTTCCAATAATCAATCATCTTTTCCATAAGCTTAATAGCTAACTCCTCGTATTCAGATGGTACTATGCCTAGCTGATATAAAGCCCTGAGACTTCTTCTAAGAACAAGTCTAGCTAGGTATCCTTCTCCAGTGTTTGACGGAACTATTCCATCTGACAACATTAATGCCAATGTTCTGTAGTGGTCTAGTAACGTATAAAGTAAAATCGATTCTCTAAGTTCTTTATAATAATCTAAGTAACCGTAGAGACTTAAATGTTTCCTTAATTGTTCTAGCGATCCTATGTCTATATCACTAAGCTTATGGACAATACTTTTTAATATATAATAGTCAGGCTCATCTACACCTAATATGTCCTTATATTTATTTAATAGATCGCCATATATAGTATGAAAAGCTGTAGGTGTTCTTTGTGTAAACCATGCGATTCTTTCAATGCCATAGCCTGTATCAATAACTCTTATATTCATTAACGAATAATTACTGTTTTCAACTCTATATTTCATAAAAACAAGTGTGGCTAGTTCAAGGCCGTCAACAACAACTTCATACGCTGGACCAGCATTACCTCCTCCTTCCCACCACGAGGGTTTAAAGACTATGTAATCCCCGGGGATACCTATATCTTTCGTAAAAAAATTATATGCATACTCTAATGTTTCATCAACCCAATAGATATAGTTATCTTCTTTATTGAAAGCGTGATGGCCTCCCATTTCAAATGATGATAAGTGTCTACCAAATGTTAAACCGACTTCATCGATATCTTCAAGTCTAATACAAGGTTGCACTATTACTAGCGGATTATACGGAGGATCAACTATGCCCTCAGTAACAGCTGGCTGAAACACTATGATACTTGCTATTGTAAGATATAGATCATTTCTCCACCTAGCAAGAACAGGATATGGATCAACATATCCATGTCCGTTTCTACGGAAGAAATCTATGAATTTCTGCCTAGCCTCATTAAGCGATAAATTTCTAACCTTAGGATAGTCTCTAAGGAGAAAATCGTATTTACTGCATGGTCTGTCTGGACACCTATCTCTAGGTATAAGGCTCCAGAACTTCTCACCACAAATTCTACATTTATACTCTTGATAGCCTAGAGATTTAAGGAATTTACTGGAAAACTCTGGTTTGTCACCCGTAGCTGGCAATTATTAGCCCTCTTAAAAAGGACTAGCCGAATAAGGCTCCAAGACCAGCTGATAAATCCTCTTCAGTAAGCTCTTCCTTCTCTTTCTCCTCCTCAGCTTCCTCCTCTTTCTTCTCCTCAGTCTCGGTAGACGGAGCCGCCGCAGGAGCTGCCGCGGGGGCCATAGGTAGAGCCGTTGCTTGTTCGAGTACTTTATCTATATCAACTTTCTTTAATGCGGCTACTAGAGCTTTTACTCTGACCTCATCTACTTCTATACCAGCTGCCTCTAAAACCTTCTTAATATTTTCTTCATTTATCTCCTTATTAGCCGATCTTAATAGTAGGGATGCATATATGTACTCCATAGCCTATTCCCCATTCTATATTGCTTTTTACTATTCGTGGATTCATACATGGGCTATAGGGTGTTTTAAATTTTTATGTAATAAAATACGGGAAAAACATGAGCTAACCAAATAAGGCTCCAAGACCAGCTGATAAATCCTCTTCAGTAAGCTCTTCCTTCTCTTTCTCCTCCTCAGCTTCCTCCTCTTTCTTCTCTTCCTCAACAGGCTTAGCAGGTACAGTAGTTTTAACTTCCAAACCTAGCTCAGGTGCTTCTTTAGCAATTGCGGCAGCTAGTGCTAAGGCCTTTGCTACCGCCTTAATAATTACATATTCTGCATTCTCTGGAGTTATGTATCCTGCTTCAGCAGATAGTGCTAGCGCCCTAATATATGCCTTCTTAATAGCTAACTCTAGAGCCTCAGGCACATCCCATGCGATTTCCGCACCCAAGGTTAGCGCGTTTAGATATGCTTTAACTATATTATCTCTGTACTCATCAAGATCTAATATAAGTTGATCGCCGGGAATAAGGAGCCCATTTTCATAAACGGCTTTAATTCTAATCTTAACCTCCTTTAAAGCAATGCCTAATTTCTGCAACAGACTAGCCAATTCCTCCGAAATTCTATCGCCCGGTTTAGCTACACGTGTATCTTTAGCTATCCATATAGAATTGGCCTGCATTCTAACAGGTATCTTAAGCTTACTGAATGTACTCAATATAGGGCCTGGAGATAATCCTGTATTGCCAGCAGGTATTATTATCTCTTGATCAGTAATGTCGCCTGGCTTGAAATAGGTATATGTTTTCTGCTCTTCGAGAAGTAGTGCTAACTCGAAAGGATTAAGATTAGTAAACATTATAAGGTTCTGTCCTTCAAGCAGTTTAAATAACTCCTCATTATCAATACCAGCCTTTTTCAATGCCAATTTCATGAGCGTGTTCTTTGTAACTCTAAATACTACTTTCTTCAACAACCTCTTTCTAATCTGTTGAAGCTGTGCAGTTGGCAATCCTTCCAAATAAGCTAATCCAATAACTTTATGATTCTTAATAAGATTAACTAATTCCTCAACTTCTCTTATTTTCCATTCCGGTATCCTAGAAGCCCTTGGCACTCTTTTCGTTATTAAAGACATAGCACTATTCACCCCTATGTGCTACCCACTTCTACTGGAGGCCCCATAG
>Ga0180301_10001379_pt1 | contig 19181 bp, 16 predicted proteins | sample GuaBasSediGuay16_FD_121797 | JGI IMG/M metagenome (GOLD analysis project Ga0180301, IMG submission 121797) | Subseafloor sediment microbial communities from Guaymas Basin, Gulf of California, Mexico - Guay16, Core 4569-2, 12-15 cm | ecosystem: Environmental > Aquatic > Marine > Hydrothermal... | reverse complement strand
TTTAGGGAGGATATAGAGAGGATACCAGCCTCAGCGTCATATCTTACCTTCATATCTTCAACCACCTTCCCGATTCAACCTTCTTCACAATTCAAATCATTTTTTCTGAGTTAGAAATAGCATCAATTATTTAAAAAGCTCCTCAATAATTTCCTTTTTACTTTTACCCAGATGATTAGCAACATCCTTCAAGATTGCATTGAGAATTCCTACTTTGAGTGGTTTGTTTGGGATAGTTATGTGATGTTCTCCTTTCACAGTGGTTGTCAATCTCATATGGCTTCCAGTTTGTCTTGTTATCTCATAACCGTATTTTTTAAGGAGTTTGGCAAGCTCTACACCTTTTAAATCCCTTGGAAGCTTCATGGTCAAAGAGTTAAAATTTCCTGTTTCACAATGTGGAGTCTTACTATCTGCGGTCTTTCTTTCTCATCAAAATGGCATTCAACAGCATCTTTTACCATCTCCTTTAGTTCTTCAATAGAATCGGCTTGAGTGAAGATGGAATGACCAAGAGCTTGAGCTGTATATCCTCCTTCTGGATCCTCCTCAACGAGGAATATGATTTCTTTGACACTTTCCTGCATGGTTGATAGTTTATTGGGGATTACTTAATGTTTTTGTAAGCATCATTAAATTGATCTCCTTGGGGATGAGATTAACATCCTTCCAAGCTGCTATATACTGCTCATAGATTTCCACAGGTAGTTTGCCATCGTAAGATTGGACGTCAAGACTGCCAGTGTTGTGAGCCATGATGTAGTCTCTTAATCCTGGATGGATGGCTGGAACCATTCTGCCATCAGGAAGCTGGACAACTAAAACATTGTTGCACATCTGCTCAAAGAACTTTCTAAGGTGGGAGTAGGTGATTTTTCTGCCAGTGTGGATGGCTTTAACGTTGATTTTGTCAAACATTTTCTTCATTGAGCTGTAGGGGAATACAATCTTGTTTCTTGGCTTGGACGGAGATAAATCTCTTAGTTCGATTACAGGTTTTAACCATTCAACAACCACCGGGTGTAGGGGGACCCAGTGAGGGAATGATTCCTTATCCTTCTCTTCAGGTATCCACAAAAAAGGGGGATCTCTACTCAAGGCCTTTTCAAGGTCCTGAAATGTTAACTTAGATATGGTGGCGTCAGGTCTTTGCCCTGTGTAGGCTGCCAGGAGAACGTTTGCAATGTATTTGATTTTAGCGTAGGAATGCCTCACTTTTGGAACATGAGGATCTTTAGGTAAATTGTAGAAGGCTAAAACAACGTTTTGGACATCAACTTCTCTAAGGAGAATGGGGTTAATCTTTTTGCTTGGTCTTTGGGGCCTATCTAGGACGTCTTTCAAGTCTCTGGCAAAGGGATTACCTGTGATTTTGTAAAGGTATTCCAGGAAGGATCTTGTGTAGGTGTAATATTTTGATTGTACCTCATAGCTGTATCGCTTCATGTACCAGTTTTGAAATTCAATCAATGATCGGCGGCTCAGTATTCCTTTAGTTCTTTCCATCAGGTCTTTCTGGATTTTTACAATCCAGTACCTACCGGAGACCCGAGTTCAAATCTCGGCGGCCCCACTCAAAATTGGTGGTGAGAGGGTGGTTTATTGAGTAGAGAAACTCTAAGAGCTTTGTTTCAACAAAGTGGCTTAAGTTGTGATGCTGCTGTCTCAACCCATGAAAAATTTTAAAAATCGTAGTGAAAAAAGGAGATGCACGAAAAGAATTTAAATCCATGCCGAATTAGATGCAAAAGCAAAGGGCTCGTAGCTCAGCTAGGCAGAGCAACGGGCTTTTAACCCGTTGGTCGCGGGTTCAAATCCCGTCGAGCCCGCATCCCAATTTATTTAAGGTGAAACCATGAAAATGAAGTTGCAAGATCATATGTTGGTGCCAAAACATGAAGTATTAAATAAGGAGGAGGCTGAGGAGTTGTTAAGATCATTGGGAGTAAAAAAAGAACAATTACCAAAGATTAAAGCTACTGATCCGATTGCAAAGGAAATAGGAGCGAAAGTTGGGGACATCGTAAAGATTACAAGAGAAAGCCTTACCGCTGGTAAAAGCGTAGCATACAGACTGGTTATATAGTATAATCATGAAAGGAGAAGTTTGTTCGGAAATTTTGGAAAATTTTGTTTTGTAGGTGGTGCTATGTTAGATAGGAGGAGTTTAGCAAGAGCGTATTTTACCCATGAAAGGTTAGTTAAACACCAGATAGACTCGTTCAACAGGTTTTTGGATGAAGGGTTGCAGAGGGTTATTGATGAGCAAAAAATCATTGAATTGGACATTCCAGATACGTACGTAAAGCTTGGTAAGATCTACGTTGGAAATTTGGCAATTGCTAAGGGTCCATTGGTTAAGGAAGCCGATGGTACTAAAAAACCCTTAACGCCCGCAACTGCAAGATTGAGAAATTTAACTTACGCAGCCCCAATTTATCTGCAAACGATTGTCGTTGATGAGGGAAGAGAATTGGAGGAGGAATTCGTTGAGATCGGAATGTTGCCGATAATGCTGAAATCGAGAGCTTGTAATTTGCATCCAGACAACATCGATGACACGATTTTGAGGGCAAGAGCTGATTTAGATGTAAATTTAAGCAATTTATCTTCAATGAGTTATGAGGATAAGCTTGTTTTGCTTGGAGAAGATCCTTTGGATCCTGGTGGTTATTTCATTGTGAATGGAAGTGAGAGGGCTTTGATGACTTTGGAGGACTTAGCCCCCAATAAGATTTTGTTGGAGAGGGAGGAAAAGTACGGTGAAAAATTGGAGATAGCTAAGGTTTTTAGCCAAAGAGCCGGATATAGAGCATTGGTTGTTGTTGAGAGGGGAAAGAGCAACATATTGGAAGTTACATTTCCACAGCTACCAAAGCCAATTCAACTCGTTACACTGATGAGGGCTTTGGGTGTTGAGACTGATCAAGAAATCGTAGAGATGGTTAGCAACAATCCAGAGATCATGAAGTTCATGCTTGAAAATGTAGAGGTTGCAGAGGTTGAGACGATACAGGAGGCGATGGAGTATATAGGAAGGAGAGTGGCTCCTGGACAAAGCAAGGAGTACAGGCTTAATAGGGCTGCTCAAGTTTTAGACCAATACTTCCTACCACACTTAGGTACTGAGCCTGAAGCAAGGAGAGCCAAGGCATTTTTCTTAGCGAGAATGGCTGAGGCAATTTTTGAATTGGCTTTAGGATTAAGGATGGAAGATGACAAGGACCATTACGCCAACAAAAGGCTTAAGTTGGCTGGAGATTTGATGGAGGAAATCTTCAGAGTTGCCTTTTTGAGGTTGATTAAGGATGTCAAATACCAGTTGGAGAGAGCCAAGGTTAGGGGTAGACCAATGAAGATGTCAACTGCTGTAAGAAGCGATGTTTTGACAGATAGAATAATGCATCCAATGGCTACTGGTAATTGGGTTGGTGGCAGAACTGGAGTTTCGCAATTGATTGACAGGCACAATTACATCTCAGTTTTATCCCATCTAAGGAGAGTAATATCTCCACTTTCAAGATCACAGCCCCATTTTGAGGCTCGTGACTTACATCCTACGCAATGGGGGAGAATATGTCCATCTGAAACGCCAGAGGGTCCAAACTGCGGTTTGGTTAAGAACTTTGCAGAATATGCTGAGGTTAGTGTTGGAAGTGATGAGGAGGAAATCAGAAACGTGCTGTTTGGATTGGGTGTTGAGCCGATTAGAAGTGGTTAAAGATTAAAGAGGTGGTTAGATGAAAACAAGAGTTTACGTTAATGGGGCCTTAATCGGATTTCACGATAATGGCGAAAAATTGGCTTATCAGATTAGGGAGTTGAGAAGGAAAGGAAAGATCTCCAATCAGGTTAACGTTGCTTACTATCCCGACTCAAATGAGGTTAGAATTAACACGGATGCGGGTAGGGCAAGAAGACCTTTAATCGTTGTTAAAGATGGTAAACCGTTGGTGACAAATGAACACATTGAAAAGCTTAAAAATGGGGAGTTAGCTTTTGATGACCTCGTTAGAATGGGGTTAATTGAATTTTTGGATGCTGAAGAGGAGGAGAATGCGTACATAGCTGTCTACGAAGAGGAATTAACACCTGAACACACCCATCTTGAGCTTGACCCGTCTCTAATCGTTGGAATTTGTACAGGGTCAATTCCGTATCCTGAACACAACGCATCTCCAAGAAACACGATGGGGGCGGCGATGATCAAGCAAAGCTTGGGCTTACCTTACGCAAACCTCGCTTGGAGGGCTGATACAAGGGGACATTTACTACATTACCCACAACTGCCAATTGTTACAACTGACACACAGAAAGAGATAAAGTTCGATGAGAGGGCTGCTGGGCAAAACTTCGTTGTTGCTGTGATAAGCTATGAAGGTTACAACATTGAAGACGCTTTAATCTTTAACAAAGGTAGCATTGATAGGGGGTTAGGAAGATCACACTTCTTTAGAACTTACGAGACTGAGGAGATGAGGTATCCTGGTGGGCAGGAAGATAAGTTTGAGATTCCCGGCTCAGACATTAGCGGATTTAGAGGTGCTGAAGCTTACGCTCATTTGGATGAAGATGGCTTAGTCTTCCCAGAAACTGAAGTTGGACCAGATGACGTTTTAATTGGAAAAACATCTCCACCAAGATTCTTGGAGGAGCCAACAGAATTGGGCATCTCTCCACAAAAAAGAAGAGAGACGTCAATAACAATGAGGAGTAATGAGAAAGGGATTGTTGATGCAGTCTTTCTTATGCAGGCTGAAAGTGGTTCGAAGCTTGCCAAGGTTAGGGTTAGGGATTTGAGAATTCCTGAGTTGGGAGATAAGTTTGCCTCAAGGCATGGGCAGAAAGGTGTGATAGGGTTGATTGTTAATGAAGAGGACATGCCCTTTACCGAATCAGGATTAGTGCCGGATATGATAATCAATCCCCATGCAATTCCTTCAAGAATGACCGTTGGACATGTTTTGGAGATGATAGGGGGTAAAGTTGGCAGTTTAGAAGGAAGGAGAATAGACAGCACGATTTTCCATGGAGAAAAGGAGAAGGAGTTGAGGGAGGTATTGAAGGCTTACGGATTCAGCCATACTGGAAAGGAGGTAATGTACGATGGAATTACTGGAAAGAAGTTTACCGTTGACATCTTCATTGGTGTAATTTACTATCAAAAGCTCTACCACATGGTATCGAGCAAGATTCATGCGAGGAGTAGAGGTCCTGTCCAAGTTTTGACAAGGCAGCCAACTGAAGGTAGAGCAAGAAAAGGAGGGTTGAGATTTGGAGAGATGGAAAGGGATGTTTTAATAGGGCATGGGGCAGCTTTGTTGCTAAAAGACAGACTACTTGAAGAATCAGACAAGGTTGAAATCTATGTATGTGGCAATTGTGGACATGTGGCAACCTACGATTACAGAAGGCATACAGCTTACTGCCACGTTTGCGATGATGACAGCAACATTCACAAGGTTGAGATGAGCTACGCATTCAAGCTGCTTTTGGATGAGCTAAAATCAATGATGATAGCCCCAAGATTGGTTTTAGGAGATAAGGCATAATTGAAGTTTAAAAAGGTGATGGAATGATCCCGAAAAGGATTAATGCGATAAAGTTTGAGGTTTTAAGTCCTCATGAAATTAGAAGAATGAGTGTTGGAAAGATTATAACGCCTGAAACTTACGATGATGACGGTTTTCCGATCGAAGCTGGTTTAATGGATCCGAAGTTGGGTGTTATTGATCCCGGCTTGAGATGCAAGACCTGCGGTGGAAAGGCTGGGGAATGTCCAGGACATTTCGGACACATAGAACTCGTTGCCCCAGTAATCCACGTAGGTTATGCAAAGTTGATAGCCAAAATTTTGAACGCTGTGTGTAGGGAGTGTGGAAGAATACTGCTGAAAGATGAAAAGAGGGACAAGTTCATAGATGAAATTGAGAACAGGAAGAGGCTTGGACAGGATTTTGAAGACATCGTTAAGGAAGTTTTCAGGATAACCAAAGCCGTAAAGAAATGCCCCCATTGTGGGGAAGAACAGATTGAGATCAAGTTTGAAAAGCCAACCTTCTATTATGAAGGAGAGCATAGATTGACACCAAAGGATGTTAGAGAGAGGTTAGAAAAGATTCCCAACGATGACATTCTGGCTTTTGGAATGGACTACAGGGCTGTTAGACCGGAATGGATGGTTTTAACTGTTTTCCCCGTCCCACCCGTAACAGTCAGACCATCCATAATCTTAGAGAGTGGTCAGAGAAGTGAGGATGACTTAACACACAAACTTGTGGACATAATAAGGATTAACCAGAGATTTTTGGAGAACAAGGAGGCTGGAGCGCCACAACTGATATTGGAAGACTTGTGGGAACTGTTACAATACCACGTCACAACCTATTTGGACAATGAAGTTAGCGGCATACCACCAGCAAGGCACAGAAGTGGGAGGCCTTTAAAAACCCTCGCTCAGCGTTTAAAGGGAAAAGAGGGAAGATTTAGAGGAAGTTTGTCTGGAAAGAGGGTTAATTTCTCAGCAAGAACCGTGATAAGCCCAGATCCTAACTTAAGCATAAATGAGGTTGGCGTACCTCAAGTTATCGCTGAAGAGTTGACTGTCCCACTATTTGTTACCGAAAAGAACATTGACATTGCGAGGGAATTTATACTGAGAACTGAACATCCAAAGGCAAATTATGTAATAAGGGAAGATGGAAAGAGAATCAGGGTTTTGGATGCTAATAGGGAGGAAATTGCTGAGATGCTTGAGCCGGGATGGATTGTTGAAAGGCAATTAATGGATGGAGACGTTGTTTTGTTCAACAGACAACCTTCATTGCACAGAATGAGCATAATGGCTCACTACGTTAGGGTTTTGCCGTATAAAACATTTAGATTGAATCCGGCAGTCTGTCCACCATACAATGCAGACTTTGATGGAGATGAGATGAATCTGCATGTCCCACAAAGCTTGGAAGCTCAGGCTGAAGCTAAAATACTGATGTCTGTTCAAGAACACATACTAAGCCCGAGATTTGGTGGGCCAATCATTGGTGGAATCCACGATCACATCAGTGGTTTGTATCTGTTAACGAGAGGCGTCAAGAAGTTCACGAAGGAAGAGGTTATGTCAATATTGAAGCCGTTGAACATTGAAGAATTGCCAGAACCGAAGGAAGACGGATATTGGACTGGGAAGCAGATATTCAGTTGTATACTGCCAGACATTACAATAGAATTCAAGGCTGAGATTTGTCAAGGATGTGAGGAGTGTAAGAAAGAAAATTGTGAGTACGACGCATACGTTGTAATCAGGAATGGAGAGCTAATTTCGGGAACGATTGATGAGAAGGCTGTTGGAGCGTTTAAAGGCATCATCATCGATGAGATAACGAGGAAGTATGGAAATGAGGAGACAAAGAGGTTCATAGACAACATGACGCAATTAGCCATAAGGGCGATAATGAACGCAGGCTTTTCATTCGGAATTGACGATGAGGACATTCCAGAGGAGGCTATCAATCAAATTAGGGAAGTGATAGCCAATGCTGAGAAAGAAGTTGAGAAACTCATCAATGCCTACAAAGAAAGCAATTTGGAGCCGATGCCGGGCAGAAGTTTAGAGGAGACATTGGAAATGAGAATAATGCGTGAGTTGGGCAGAGCAAGAGATCAGGCTGGTAAGATTGCTGGAAGATTTTTGGGCATGGACAACTCAGCAGTAATAATGGCTGTGAGCGGTGCGAGGGGTTCGATGTTAAATCTAACACAGATGGCAGCATGCATTGGACAGCAGTCTGTCAGAGGAGAGAGGATAAAGAGGGGCTATACTTACACAAACAGAACACTCAGCCACTTCAAACCCGGTGATTTGGGGGCTAAAGCAAGGGGATTCGTGAAAAGCAGCTATAAAGAAGGGTTATCACCGATAGAATACTTCTTCCACGCAATGGGTGGTAGGGAAGGTTTGGTTGATACGGCTGTAAGGACTTCGCAATCCGGTTATCTGCAAAGGAGGCTGATTAACGCTTTGCAGGATTTAAAGGTTGAGTATGACGGCACTGTTAGGGAGCAAACGTCAGGAATGCTTGTTCAGTTTAGGTACGGTGAGGATGGCATAGATGCGATGAAGAGCTTTAGGGGTAAAGCGGTTGATGTTAAAAGAATAGTTGCTGAAGTTTTGAATAAAGAGTAAAGAAAGTAGGTGGTTTTATGAAGTACGATAGCCTGTTAAACAAATATCCCCTTCCAAAAACCTTGAAGGAAGAAATTAAGCAAGAATTGGAAAAATTGAACGTTAATAAGACTGCTGCTAAGAAAATTATAGAGAGATGCTATGAGATGTATCTCAAAAACCTGATGGAGCCGGGAGAAGCTGCTGGAATAATAGCGGCACAATCCATGGGTGAACCAGGAACGCAAATGACAATGAGAACTTTCCACTATGCAGGTGTTGCTGAAATTGACGTTACCTTGGGCTTACCAAGGCTAATCGAGATTTTGGATGTAAGAAAAAATCCGTCAACGCCGATGATGACAATAAGGCTAACAGAGGAGTACGCTAAAGACAGGGAGAAGGCGAGAGAGATAGCAAACAAGATTGAGGCAACGTACATCTTAGATATTGCTGATGTTGCCACCGACATAAGGCACATGAGGATTGTAATTAATTTGGATGAGAAAGCGTTAGAAAGAAAGCAAATTAAAGTTGAAGATGTAAAAAAGAAGATTGAGAAGGGGTTGAAGACTGAGGTTGTTGAAGAAGATGGAAAGCTAATAATTCAAATCTCTGAACCCTCTTTCAAGAAGTTGATGGATACGTTTGATAAATTGAAAAACATCGTTTTAGTTGGAATTAAAGAAATAAGGAGAGTTATTGTTAGGAAAGAAAATGATGAATACGTCTTGTACACGGAAGGCTCAAATCTGAAGAAGATAATGAGGGTTAAGGGCATCGACTTTGCAAGAACAACAACAAACAACATCTACGAAATCTATGAGGTTTTGGGAATTGAGGCAGCAAGAAATGCAATAATTAAAGAGGCAATTTCAACGTTGGAAGAGCAGGGTTTAGAGGTTGATGCCCGCCATATAATGCTCGTTGCAGACGTTATGACTGCAGATGGTGAGTTAAAGCAGATTGGAAGGCATGGTGTTGCTGGTGAGAAGCACAGTATTTTGGCGAGAGCGGCATTCGAGATGACGGTAAACAACCTGCTCGATGCTGCAATTAAGGGAGATGTGGATTTGTTGAGAGGTATAACGGAAAACATAATTGTTGGACAGCCCATAAAGCTTGGAACGGGAGATGTTGAGTTAATAGCAAGATTGGGGGGTAGAAGATGAAGGTAGATATTGAAAAAGCTTTAAGAAGAGCTTTAAAGACAGGAAAAGTTTATTTGGGAAGTAAAAGAACGATTAAGGCTTTAAAGAGCGGTGAAGCAAAGCTCGTAGTGATGGCATCAAACTGTCCTAAGGAACTCAAGCAAGAGATAGAGAAGTACGACAAGCCAGTTGTAATGTTCAACGGCACAAACATGGAGTTAGGGGCGGCGTGCGGTAAACCTTTCAGCGTTGCAGCCTTGGCAATAGTCGATGCTGGTGAATCGGAAATTCTCAACGTTCAGTAAGGTGGTCTTATGGGAGTAAAATTATCATCAGAGAGCATTAGGTATCTAACGCTTTTCGAAAGTATTACTGGAGCGAGTGTCAAGGATTGCTTGGTTCAGGATGAGAAGGTGATATTTGTTGTTAAGAAGGGAGACATGGGAGTAGCTATTGGAAAGGGTGGAATAAACGTTGAAAAGGCAAAGGAGCTAATAGGTAAGAAGATTGAGATAGTAGAGCATTCGGATGATGTTTTGGAATTCATTACCAACATTTTTAAGCCGATTAAGGTGAATGTAAAGTTGATAGAGAGGAAAGGGAAGACAATTGCACAGGTTACTGTAAATCCGCAGTATAAGGGATTGGTCATTGGCAAGGGTGGAAAAAATATAAATAAAGCCAAGGAGTTGGTGAAAAGGCATCATGATATTGAGGACATAATAATAAAATAAAGGAAAATAAAGGTGATAAGATGGGTAGAGGATTATTCGCCGCAAGAAAGCTGATGGAAAACAGGAAAAAGTTTAGGTGGAGCGATAAGAGGTACGTACGAAGGATTTTGGGATTGAACGTTAAAGCTGACCCTTTGGAAGGAGCACCGATGGCTAGGGGCATAGTGTTAGAAAAGCTTGGAATTGAAGCAAGGCAACCAAATTCGGCAATTAGAAAGGCTGTAAGAGTTCAATTAATAAAAAATGGAAGGCAGATAACAGCGTTCTGCCCGGGAGATGGAGCCATAAACTTTATAGACGAGCATGATGAGGTGGTAGTTGAGAAGATAGGCGGCAGAATGGGAAGATCGATGGGAGACATACCGGGAGTGAGGTATAAGGTAGTTAAGGTCAACAACGCATCACTCAGAGAGCTTGTGAGGGGTAGAAAGGAGAAACCTCTGAGGTAGCAAAATAAGGGGTGACAAAATGAAATACGGTTTTACGAAAGAGGAGTTGCTCGTCTTCGGAAAGTACGATCCTGAGGAGGTTGAGGTAAGCGATTTGGCATTGAAGAACTATATCTGTCTAGAGCCTAAGTACGTGTTGCACACGCATGGAAGGCACGGAAATGTTCCATTTGCAAAGAAAAATGTGTTCATAGTTGAAAGGTTGATTAACAAAGTTATGAGGAAGGAGCACAATACTGGAAAGAAGATATTGGCATACAACATCGTTAAAGAGGCGTTTGAGATTATTGAGAAAAGAACAAAGAAGAATCCGATTCAGATTTTGGTTGATGCTTTAATTAATGCCGGGCCGAGAGAGGAAATTGTAAGGTTGAAGTATGGTGGTATAGCCGTTCCAAAATCAGTTGATACATCAAGCTTGAGGAGATTGGACGTTGCTTTGAGAAACATAGCTGAGGGTGCGAGAAGGGCAGCGTTCAAATCAAAAAGAAGCATTGCTGCGTGTTTGGCTGATGAGATAATAGCTGCAGCAAACAACGACAGCAAGAGCTATGCCATATCAAAGAAGGAGGAAATTGAGAGAGTAGCGAAATCTGCAAGGTGAAGTTTGCAAAGGTAAAATCTGAAAGGTGATGTAAATGGCGAGAGCAAAGAAGATGGTGGAAAAGATCGGCGAACTGATGTGGAAGCCTGATAGGATCAGAAACATGGGCATCGTTGCTCACATTGACCATGGAAAAACAACGTTGAGTGACAATCTGTTAGCTGGAGCGGGAATGATTAGCGAAGAGTTGGCTGGACAACAGCTCTATTTGGATTTTGATGAACAGGAGCAGGAAAGGGGTATTACGATTAACGCCGCAAACGTTTCAATGGTTCATGAGTACAAGGGAGAAGAGTATCTGATTAACCTGATCGACACACCCGGACACGTTGACTTTGGTGGTGATGTTACAAGGGCAATGAGGGCTGTTGATGGTGTTATCGTTGTAATCGATGCTGTTGAGGGTGTAATGCCGCAAACTGAGACTGTCTTGAGACAGGCTTTGAGGGAGAATGTTAAACCAGTATTGTTTGTTAATAAGGTTGACAGGTTGATTAAGGAGTTGGAGTTATCAGCAGAGCAGATGCAGGAGAGGTTGATAAAGGTTATTACCGAAGTTAACAAGCTCATCAAGTCGATGAGACCTGAGAAATATAAAGAATGGATGCTCAAGGTTGAAGAGGGGAGTGTTGCTTTCGGCTCAGCTTTGTACAAGTGGGCTGTTAGCGTTCCAGCAATGAAAGAAACGGGTGTTGGATTTAAGGAAGTCTATGAGTACATTAAGGCTGATAACACGAAGGAGTTGTCAAAGAAGTCACCATTACATAGAGTTGTTTTAGACATGGTCATAAGACACATGCCCTCACCAATTGAAGCTCAAAAGGAAAGAATAAAGGTAATCTGGAAGGGTAATTGGGACAGCGATGTTGGAAGGGCTATGATTAAGTGTGATCCCAAGGGACCAGTAGCCTTGATGATAACGAAGATAGTTGCTGACCCTCATGCTGGTGAGGTGGCTGTTGGAAGACTGTTCAGTGGAACGTTAAAAGCCGGCATGGAGTTGAACATCGTTGACAGAAAAACGAGGAACAGAATTCAAACTGTAGGCTTGTACATGGGGCCGAGAAGGGTTGAGGTTTCTGAGGTGCCAGCAGGAAACATCGTTGCCATTGTTGGGCTAAGAGATGCTGTTGCTGGCTCAACCTGCACGAATTTGGAGGAGTTTGAGCCGTTTGAAAGCATAAAGCACTACAGCGAGCCAGTTGTTACGATGGCTATCGAAGCAAAGAATCCAAGGGATCTGCCAAAGCTCATTGAAGTGTTGAGGAGGTTAGCAAAAGAAGATACAACTATCCACGTTACGCTGAATGAAGAGACTGGAGAGCACTTGATAAGCGGTATGGGTGAGTTGCATTTAGAAGTTAAGGTTGAGAGAATTAGAAGAGACTATGGATTGGAAGTCATAACTTCACCACCGATAGTCGTGTTTAGAGAGACAGTAACTTCAACATCGCCAACCGTTGAGGGTAAATCGCCTAACAAGCACAACAGGTTCTACATTGTGGTTGAGCCATTACCTCAAGAGGTCATCAAGAAGTTCAAGGAGGGCGAAGTTGACATGAAGATGGACAAGAAGGAGAGGAGAAGGATTTTGCAGGAGGCTGGTTTGAGTAAGGAGGAGGCTGCTGGCGTGCAAGAGTACATGGAGGGTAATGTTTTCTGTGATGTGACAAAGGGTATTCAGTATTTGAATGAAACCATGGAGTTAATCTTGGAGGGCTTTAGAGAGGCTGTAAGGGCTGGTCCATTGGCAAGAGAGCCAATGATGGGTGTTAAGGTTAAGCTTGTAGATTGTAAGTTGCACGAAGATGCTGTGCATCGTGGCCCCGCTCAGGTGATTCCTGCTGTCAGATCAGCCATATTTGCCGCAATGTTACAAGCAAATCCGACGTTGCTTGAGCCGTATCAAAAGGTGTTCATTACAGTTCCACAAGACATGCTTGGAAACGTTACGAGGGAGATTCAAGGAAGAAGGGGGCAAATACTTGAAATGAGGACTGAGGGGGACATGGTTACAGTAGTTGCCAAAGCCCCAGTCAAGGAGATGTTTGGATTCGCAGGCTCAATAAGGTCAGCTACTGCTGGAAAAGCCATCTGGAGCGTTGAGCATGCAGGTTTTGAGCCAGTTCCCCAAGGATTAATGGAAGAGTTTGTAATGGAAGTTAGGCAAAGGAAGGGATTGAAGCTGGAGATTCCAAAGCCAGAGGACTTTGTAGGTTAAGAGTAAACAAGCCTACTTTTATTTTTTGTTCTAATGCTATTTTAAAAATAATATTTTTTGAATTTATAATCCTACTTATCCCAAATTAAAAGTACATTAAGAACTCATATATCTTCGCTTAAACAGTAACAGATCCAACTATGCCTTAAAGCATCAAATCTTTTCTTCTTCCTTTTCAAATTCTTTGAGTTAAAAAAACATAGGAGAGGACTCAGTAAATCTAGTGAAGTCTGTAGAACCAGAGATTCCCATAGTTCTTGAAAAGACAAGAATATGATTCCAAATTTACCTCTTTATCCTCTTTCACCCTTTTTTATTTCGTTCGCCGTCAAACATGGTACTTCCGACACTATCAAATACAAATGCTACCATGATGTCTTTACCGATCGTTAGCAAGTCTATCATCTAAAGTTAGTTATCGCCTTTTATCATTCCGTGGCTTTGCAACATTCACTTTAATTTCTCTGCCATTGATATGCGTACCATCTATTGCCTCAATTGCTGCTTTTACTTCCTCATCGTTGTACATCTCAATAAATGCAAATCCTTTCGATCTCCCTGAAAATCTGTCTTTGATTAGGTTTACGGAGCTTACTTTTCCATAACTCTCAAAAATTTTTCTCAATTCGTCTTCCTTGACATTGTATGGCAGATTTCCAACATATATGTTCATGTATTTACCTCCTTTTTTCTAATTTTTAAAGAAATATATAAACAAAAGTCCATATATTCCCTTGTATGATGAGCACTTCACAGTATAAATACTTTTCCTGTTTGAATTTGTTGTTGTGATAATCCCGAATTAATTTTAATCAACCACTCCCACGCCAAGCACTCTCTCAGCAGGCAACTTTGCAAATGCCTGATAAGGCTAAGTCCATCAAAATTCAAGCTCATGTGAGGGATAAGACTATCCAGTAAAAAATTAGTTTACCCGATAAAAACTTAAGCAATTAACTTAAGACACCATTCAACTTAACCAATACGCCCGAAGCTTCCATTATCTCTCTTGGATTGATTTTTTCCATCTCTGTGTGACAGTACTGCAATTCTCCGGGACCCCAAACAACCGCATCACATCCCTCTAACCTTAGATTGATTGCATCAGTCCATGAGGGCATGGCTGAATATTTTAAATCCAATCCAGCTAACTTTATGGCTTTTTCAAGCCTCTTTACGACCTCACCACTTTTAAATCCTCCATACTCTTCAACGATTTTAATATCTCCATACTTGCTGATTAATCCAAAAACTTGCCTCTTCAATCTTTCAACATCCACTTCTGGCGGAAAGACAAAATCAATCTTGATTTTGCACGTATCAGGTGTAACGTATTCGTCACTTCCACCCTCAATTTTTAAAATTGAATGTTTTGTTGAAATTAGCTTTAACACCCCAAAAAGCTCAAAAGATTTTTCTATTGCATTTATGCCATATTCGGGCATTGAACCGTGTGATGTCTTGCCTTTTACAATTACTTCGACTTCCAAGCTTCCATAATGCTTATTGGCGATGGTTAACGATGTAGGCTCCATAACAACAGCCATTCTCGGTTTATATTTGGATGCAAAGTGCTTTGACCCCTCTCCACTCTCTTCCTCATCTGATAGCAAAGCTATACCAAAATTTAGTTCATCAATTCTCTCTAAAACCAGCAAAATGGATACAATGCTTCCCTTTGCATCGCAAACTCCTGTTCCATAAGCAAATTTCCCATCAAAGGAGAATGGACGTTTTATGCTGACAGTGTCAACGTGTGTTACAACAAAAAACTCTGCTGGATTAACGACCAAGTTCAACCCATCCTTAACAACTTTAAAACCTAAATTTTTGATGTAGTCGTAAAGAAATCCAACGATCTCTTCCTCTTCACCAGAAGGTGAAGGTATTTCAACCAATTTTTTGAGTAATTCAATTGGCTTATCCAATTCTGATTTCACAGATTCCATAAAAATGTTAGGTTAAGTTAAAAATCTTTTTAGTTTTTCCCGTCCTTAGTTTTAACGTTTCTATACGCTCACATGTAATCTCCTAAAGAGTTATCTTAGTATCAAATACCGCTTGCAAAGAACCAAAAATCTTGGATAGATGGACTTGGAGACGAGAATTTAGGTATAGTTTTTTAAGGTGAGAATAAATGTCATATATGCAAGCAACTTACGCTAATCTATGCCCAATTTGTGGTAAAGATTTAAGTCTAAATGAGGTAAACAACAAGATTTGCCATCACAGAAATATCCAATTGTGTAGGCTAAGCGAAGATGAATTGTTTGAAGAATTCCTCAATTTTTTTGAGAAAACCATTGGAAAACCAAGAAAAATTCAAAGGATGTGGGCTAAGAGGATATTAAGAAATGAGAGTTTTGCTGCTGTTGCACCGACCGGTGTTGGAAAGACCTCATTTGGCGTAGCGATCTCAATTTTTTTGGCTTTAAAGTCAAAGAAGTGCTATATCTTGCTTCCAACAACCTTGTTAGTTAATCAGGTTGTTTTGAAGGTCGAGGAGTATGCGAAAAAGGCTGGAATTGACGTTGCATTGAATGCGAATACAGATAAAAATCTAAAATCAATCAAAGTTGCGTACTACCATGGCACTCTAAAAAAAGCTGAAAAGGAGAGGTTTTTTAATGTTTTAAACGATGCAGATTTATTAATCACAACAACTCAGTTTTTATCGAAGCATTTTGATGAAATTAACACCACATTCGACTTCATTTTTGTTGATGATGTTGATGCAATCTTAAAAACCTCGAAAAACGTGGATAGGATATTAAAACTCTTAGGTTTTCAGTACAAAAATGGATGGAAAAGCAAGACTAAAGGCTGTTTGATGGTTTCTACCGCAACGGCAAAAAAAGGCAGGAAAGCGGAACTTTTTAGAAGGCTTTTGAACTTCGACATTGGCTCATCAACTTTTACTATTAGAAACATCGATGACATAGCGATCAATTCAATGGAAATTAATGTTTTAGCAAAGATTCTGACGAAGATGGGTAAAGGTGGTATAATTTATGCAAAAGATGGTGATGAAGCTGAGAAATTGTATGAATTCCTGAAAGATAGCTTTAAAGTGGGGATTGTGAAGGCAGATAAAAAGAAGGACTTCGAAAGGTTTAGGAATTGTGAAATTGATTACCTCATTGGCACGGCATATTACCACGGGACTCTTGTTAGGGGATTGGATTTACCCGAAAAAATCAGATTTGCTGTATTTTATGGATGTCCAACTTTCAGGGTGAGGATAGAGGATATGGATAACGTTAGCGAGAACGTGATAAAGACACTTGCTTACGTATTTCAAGAGCATGAGGAGGCAAAGAGATTTTTGCCGATAGCAAAGCTTAGCAGTGAAAGGTTGGCTGAGTTAAAGAACGTATTAAAGCAAATTCTTGAAAATTTGACAGAAAAAGAAATAAGAAAAAAAGAGGATGTCGTAATAACAAAAAACGAGGTAGTCTTCCCAGACATAAGAACTTACATCCAAGGGTCTGGTAGAACATCAAGGCTTTTCGCTGGAGGGGTAACAAAGGGTGTAAGTTTTTTGTTAGAAGAAAGCAAAGAAATTCTAAACGCCTTTATCGAGAGGGCAAGATATTACGACATTGAATTTGAAATTAAGGAATTGGATGCAATTGAGTTTAACAAACTTAAGAGAGAAGTTGATGAGAGCAGAGAGAAGTTTAGGAAAAAGCATGAGTTTGATTTAATCAAACCAGCTTTATTCATCGTTGAAAGTCCCACAAAGGCTAAGCTCATCTCTAGATTTTTTGGTAAGCCAAGTGTTAAAGTTGTTGACAACATCGTAGCATATGAAACTGCTACATCCAACCACATTCTGATCGTTACCGCTTGCTTGGGACACATCACAGATTTGACAACAGACAGGGGCTTCCACGGTGTTGAGGTTAACGGTAAATTTGTACCTATTTATTCCTCAATAAAAAGGTGCAGAAGTTGTGGATATCAATTTACCTCCGAAAGGGACGTTTGTCCCAAATGTAACAGCGATGATATAGACGACTCAAAACGCAGAATTGATGCCTTAAGGAAGTTAGCCCACGATGCGGAGTTTGTAATAATAGGCACAGATCCAGATAGTGAAGGGGAAAAAATAGCATGGGATTTGAAGAACTTGTTGGCAGGATGTGGAGAAATAAAGAGAGCAGAATTTCATGAAGTTACGAGAAAAGCCGTTTTTAAAGCATTAAAGAACTTGAGAGATGTGGATTTGAATTTGGTAAAAGCTCAAATCGTTAGAAGGATTGAAGATAGGTGGATTGGTTTTGTTTTGAGTCAAAAGTTGTGGGAGGTCTTCAAAAATAAGAATTTGTCAGCAGGAAGGGCTCAAACTCCTATCTTGGGATGGATAATTGATAGAGCCAAAGAACACAGGCAAAAAAAGAAGATTGTTGTAATTGAGGAATTGAATTTAACGTTGGAGCATGATAAAGAGGAATTTGAGATTGAAATCGAGCTAATTGAGGAAAAAACAGTAGAAAAGACCCCTTTGTCACCCTACACAACCGACACCATGTTGAGGGATGCAAATGCGATACTCAAGTTTAATGCAAGAAAATGCATGGATTTAGCCCAAACGTTGTTTGAAAGTGGTTTAATAACGTACCATCGAACGGATTCAACAAGGGTGAGCGAAGCTGGACTAAGGATTGCGAGAGAGTACTTGAAAGAAGATTTTGTTGGTAGAGAGTGGTTTGCTGAAGGGGCTCATGAATGTATAAGGCCTACGAGGGCTATTGACAAAAACACCCTGCAAAGGTTGATTTATGAGGGCGTTATACAGGTTGATTTGAAATGGGAGCATTTAGCTTTGTACGATTTGATATTTAGGAGGTTTATGGCGAGTCAGTGCAAAAATTTTGTTGTAAAGGTTGCCAAGTACAAGATAAAGTATGATGGTAAATCGATTGAGGAGGAGAGGGTTTTAAATGCTAAAGGAAAGGCTTACGAACTTTACAAGGGTGTTTGGATGAAGAAAGCGTTACCAACAGGTAAATTTGAGGTTAAAGCCAAGCTCTTAACAGTTCCAAAAGTTCCATTGTTTACGCAATCTGAAATAATCCAGTTAATGAAAGAGAGGGGAATAGGAAGGCCATCAACTTATGCAACGATTGTTGATAAGCTGTTTATTAGAAAATACGTTGATGAAAGGAATAACAGGATATATCCGACAAAGAGGGGGATTTCAGTTTACAATTATTTGGCAAAACACTATGCAAACTTCGTTTCTGATGAGAGGACAAGGATTTTGGAGGAAAAGATGGATGAAATTGAGAAGGGTGAAGTAGATTATTTAAAAGCTTTAGAAGAGTTGTATAATGAAGTTAGAGCAATTGAATAGTGGATTTTGATTGTAGTATCCACCGTATACTCACCGTATACTCATTGTTTTTCACCATGTTTAAATGAAAGGTTAAACACATATAAAACTTGAAATTTCAGTTTCAACCTACCATAACCCTTATAATCCTAACAAAAGGTCATCAAATACACATGCAAAAGGTTAATATTTATTGGCTGATCAAATAAATCCTAAGGACTCGTAGCCTAGCATGGATAGGGCGGCAGCCTCCTAAGCTGCAGGTCGCGGGTTCAAATCCCGCCGAGTCCGTCTAATTTACATTTCAATAACTCTTTTTTTAGTAAGGGTCTTGTATCCTCTAGATTTCAAACCTTCCTGAATATTTATCACCAAACACGTTTGTTACTTTAACCATTTTCGGACATGTCCACATTAGTATAAAACTATAGATACTTAAAATCATGCATTATTATGCTAAAAGTAAAGGAAATTGTAGAAGAGCTAAAAATCTTCGAGAGAAACAAAGTACCTCTGGAAATAA
>Ga0180301_10001376_pt1 | contig 19195 bp, 21 predicted proteins | sample GuaBasSediGuay16_FD_121797 | JGI IMG/M metagenome (GOLD analysis project Ga0180301, IMG submission 121797) | Subseafloor sediment microbial communities from Guaymas Basin, Gulf of California, Mexico - Guay16, Core 4569-2, 12-15 cm | ecosystem: Environmental > Aquatic > Marine > Hydrothermal... | reverse complement strand
TGGTAGTGGGAGATGTGAATTCTACTTTGGGATGTGCTTTAGCTGCAGCTAAACTGAATATAAAGGTAGCTCATATCGAGGCTGGTGTCAGGGTCTTTGATAACTCAATACCTGAAGAAGTTAACAGAAGGCTTGTGGATCATATCTCAGATGTGCTTTTCGCTCCGAATTACAGTGCTGTTGATAACCTGGTACGGGAAGGTATAAGTACTAAAAAAATACATTTAGTAGGGAATATAATGGTAGATAGCTTGAAGGCTAATTTAGATAAGTGCAGTGGTACTGCTTATTATAAGCCCTATGTCTTAGCTACTATACATAGACCTGAGAATGTTGATAATGAGAAGAACTTAGTAAGCATTCTAATGGCTTTGAAGGCGATTTCTAAGACGATTCCTGTTATTTTTCCTGTGCATCCAAGAACTATGAAAAGGATAACTGAATTCAAGTTGAACAACTATATAACTAACAGTTATGTAACTGATTTCAGCATACGTTATCCGCAAAGTTACTTGACTTTTTTAAGTTGGTTGAAAGGTGCTCAGGCAGTAATAACGGATTCGGGAGGTATTCAAGTAGAAACTTCAGTTTTGAGGATACCTTGTATTACCATAAGCAGACATACTCCTTGGGATTGCACTCTCAGGTATGGGACAAATACTTTGGTTAGCTGTAATACTGACGAGATATTAGAGGCTTTTAGTAGATTGGGAAAAAGAACAGCAGATAAAGCTGATAAGATTCCAAGTATCTGGGACGGTAGGGCTTCTAAAAGAATCGTAGAAATCTTGTTGAAAGGCGGTAGTCATGGAAAGTAGAACTATTGAAGTGCCTCAAGAGCTGATTGATGAGGTGTTGAAAGACGAGGAGACTATATTACTCAAGATAGTACCTGATGAAAGCACTCTGGATCGACTATTGAAGATGGTGGAGAAAGAGGATCTGGTGTTTGGGTTTAATTGTAGATTGGCTAAAGAGGATGTAAAAGACTTTTTACTAGGTAAGGCTAATTGTATAGGATGTTTGATAATAAATAAGAAATTAGAGGATGCTATGGAGCTCAGCAACAGTTGATAGGAGATAGCTAAAACCTATCAAGGCTAACCTAATTTAGGTTAGTTGCTCCGAGGCTAAGGACGGTAGTAAGCGGACTGTTGCCCGTCAAGTGGCGTCCTACGTTAGTTCTCGTGAAGCACCTTGTCATTGACTCAGTGGCAAGCTCTGTGAGAACGACTTTGCCGAGAGTAAGGTTAACCCTCAAGGAGATTGCTTAAATGCAAAAAGTTTTTGTAGTTGATAAACAAGGAAAACCTTTACTTCCTTGTCATCCAGCAAGAGCTAGAAAGTTGCTAAAGCAAGAAAAGGCTAAGGTAGTTCAAGTAGTGCCGTTTACAATTCAATTGAATTATACAGTTGATAATCCAGTCGGTTCTTTTAAAGCTGGTGTAGATGATGGGAGTAAATACACGGGAGTAGCTATAGTCAATGATAAAACAAATGAGGTGGTATTTAAAGGTCAGATTAATTTAAGGCAAGATGTCAAACGTTTAATGGAGCAAAGAAGAAATTACAGACGTTTTCGAAGGTCAAGGAAATTAAGGTATAGACAACCAAGATTCAATAATCGGAGAGGCTGTAAAATACCACCATCTATTCAGTGTAGAAAAGAATCTATTTTACGGTTTTTAAGAGACATGATGAAAAGAATTAATATTACTGATGTAGTAGTTGAGGAAGTTAAATTTAATCATGCTAAATATAGGTGGGGTAAGCAGTTTTCTTTGGTTGAGCAAGGTAAAAACTATCTCCGAAAACAGATATTAGATTTAGGCTTGTCTTACGGATCAATTTTTGGTTATGATACTAAAGTAAAAAGATTGAATTTAGGACTTTCAAAAAAGCATAGCAATGACGCTATTTCTATAGTTTGTGTAGAGAAACCTATTATCAATAGTTTTGAATGGATTATAAAACCGAGAAGAACTAAAGTTTGGGGAAATAACCCCACAAAAACTTGCGAAGAGAGAAACGGGTTTAAACACTATGACCTTGTAAAAGCCGTTCATAGAACTAGAGGGGTTGTAATAGGTTCTGTAAGAAGCCTGAAGGTTAAAGCAATGACGTTGAGAACTAAATGGGATGATAATTTTCCTGTTAGTTACAATAAAGCAAGTTTGTTACAGAGGTTTGATGGGTTGGTTTATATTTATTAGTTGCTTATAAACTTATTATTTTTAGGTTTTAGTAGAATTAAGGAGGTCTAATATGGAAGATAATAAGTTGAGTAAAGGCCCTTATGTAATTACAGGAAAAAAGCCAGTGATTGTTATGGTGAGCTATCATTGTTGCATAAATTTTTGTGCCTTCAGTCGGTAACGGCTGTCGAAAATCGGGTGAATTCGGTAGAAGCCCAAACCGTAGAGGTCGGTGGGCGATACCGAGCCAAGCCTCCTGATCAGCCTTGGGTAGGGAGGAAGGCGTAGAGACCACCTGGTGATGTGGCTGAGCAAATAATCCAGGCACGAGCGCCCGACACCCTATAACAACTAATATAGGGTGATGATATGGTCCGAACTTACAGGAAACTGTAAGAGCTGTAGGATAAAGAGCCTACAGGGTAACAAACTTGAAGAGTTACAAAACAAAGCATAGCTCTCCTGAAACGAGGTTACTATGTCAAGCTGGTAACTTGGAAAATTCCTTTCCTGCATAATATATATCCTTCTATGACTACTTATGTTGATGATAAGGAATTGTTGCTCAAGTTGAAGAATGTAGGAGGAGATATACTTCATGTGCACAATGACCCCGATTCCTTGATCGTTCATGCGGGCGAAGTGAAAGGTAATAGAAAGCTCGTATTTGATGTGCATGACTCCAACTTTGTGAGACACAATCACAAGACTAGACAGGAAAAGATGGCTTTTGCTGCTGCTGACGGTTATATCTTCCCTAGTGAAGGATATAAGGATATACTTGTGGAGACTTTTAGTAAATACGTTAAGGATAAACCCTATGCAGTAGTCTGGCCTTTGTGTAATGAGGATATGTTGGCTATAAATCCGTTGCCGAGAGTCCGAGGAATAGTATATCAAGGCAATATACATGCTCCAGTAGCTGATGTTCAGTTGAGGTTGCCTTATAGAATCTATACAGAGTTTACTGCTGAGTTGACTCAAAAGGGAATACCTTTCCATATATATCCAGGATCGATGTATCCCGAAATGAAGCATTACCATAATCTTGGAGCTTTGCTTTATGAGCCAGCGGAGTACCTACAACTGTTACGTCAATTAACAAGGTATGATTGGGGTTTGTGTGGTGCTCAGGTGAAGCATCGCCAGTGGAATTTAGCCTGGCCAAATAAACTAGCCGAATATTTAATAGCAGGCATTCCAGTATTGGTCTATAATGCAGAGACTTGTGCTAAATTTGTTAGAGAAGAGGAAGTAGGTATAGTTGTGAATAGTATTGATGAGCTAGTAGAGCGATATGAAGAACATAGAGTAAGAAGAGAAATGGTTAAAAGAAGGAAGTACCGCTATGTGATGGAGCGGCATCCTATGGGAATAGAGAATACTATTCGGATTTACAAACAAGTCTTGGGAGAGTCAATTTAACATTATGGAGGATAAAATGAGAAATAGAAATGGTGCTAGTCTTTTAAATCCCAGAGGGTTGCCAAGACCTCGTAATGGTAGGGGTCGAGGAGTTGGTATGCCTGGGGGGATGAGAAGAGGTAGAAATCGAGGCCCCTGCCCTGTTGGAGGCCCTGGGTATGGTCGAGGCAGGGGTAGAGGCTTAGGCAGAAATCGTGTTTAATGTTTATTAAGGAGGTAATTATGGCTAAAAAAGACGAGAAGAGAAAAATAATTCCAAGAAATCCGTTCTCTGGAGGAGTTGTTGAGGAGAAGATAGATGAGAATCAAGACCCCGACACTGAAATAATAGCTGAACCTGTTGAGCAGAGCAAGCCCGTTACTGCACCTAGTCCTGAGGTGAAGGTTGAGAACAAATTGAAACCGGTAGAGGAAATAGCTCATCCTTTGCTACTTAAAGTCATGTTAGATGGGATGGAGGGTATAGAACTTACACGCAGTAAAAGAATGCTCCGGCGGTTGTTAGAACCCCCGACTACTACGGCTGAAGCTGCGTTGAAGTCTATCTTGTTAGTTCTATTGGAAATCTACGATAAGATAACCAAGAAATAGAGACAGAAGGATGACTCAAAAGAGGAATGGTAGCACCATAGCAAGATGGATAAGCGTGTGTATAGGTTTTTTGGTCTTGGTATCCTCAGTAACATATTCTCTATATACAAGTTTGGAAGCCAAGGCGGACAAGACCGAACTTAGACAGCTTGCAGGTTATATCTCTGAGAAGGCGGACAAGGCTGATTTGGAGAGAGTTGAAGAGCAGAGCGTCTTCAGAGATAATCAGATAATGCAAACAGTCAGGGAAAACCAGCAGAAGTTGTGGGAGCAGAACGAGAGGATTATTTCCCTGCTAATAGAGTTGAAGAGGAATGGAGGCGGTAATAGGAAATGAAATCTCAGAACTACATATACACAACTAAGTTGTTTGATTCTCAAGGGATAGCGGCTGGGGGGTCAGCAACTTCTGATATTGTTGATATTAAGCGAGCTAATGGGTATTTCTCTATTCAGTATGATATAGATGGTAGTGGTACTTTGGATATATTATACTTGCTTAGTCTGGATGGAGTGCATTTTGTAACTCCCAGTGCAGATGCTAAGATTTGCGAAGGGGTTGGTTCTGGATCCGGCACTAGCGGGGTAGATGTAGTCTCTTTCAACCCAAGTCCTGCTCGCTATATGAAGTTGGCTGCTCAGGAGACCGGGGGAGCTAACCCGGCAACTTTAACTTTATGGCTAATGGTGCAGTAAGATGGCCACTTTATGGAAGGATACTCCTATTCTGAATGAGAAAAACTCCTTGAAGTTTCTCAAGAAGGTGGAGGAGGATCTGAAGCACCCTACTTATCCTAAGGATACTTCTAAAGTGGTGAAAGCTAAAAAGCTTCTTTTCGAAAAATGTCCACATTTATTTAGGCAGGAATAAGTAATGAGCTTCACTTACGACCCATCTACAGATACAGATAGAAATAGGTTGAGGAATCTGCTTGCTGATACGGATTCGAGCAACTACTTGTTTACTGATGAAGAGTTGGACTTATTTCTGGCTCAGAGTGGGAACGATGTCTTTTGGGCTGCTTCTTTTGCCTGTCTTGCTATTGCAGCTAACAAATCTTTGCAAGCTATAGTCTTCAATCTGCACCAGCAAGACATAAGAGTAGATAAGAAAGACATTCCAAAACACTTTATAAAGCTCGCTGAGCTGTATAGAGATTTCGGTTCTAGTATGACAGTGCGAGAGTACTTTGATTCTGTTGCTGAGGATATAGATGAATATGGCAGAGATCTGGGAGAGTATGTCGGAGATTCTGAGTTGAGCTGATGAGGATATAACCTATGGCTATACATCCAAGCTCCAAACTGGCTAATATAAAGAGGTCTGTAGAGAAGTGGTTTAATGACCAGTTCAGCTCTAGTTATAGTATAGACTTTGAGGGCGTTCCTTTTAATGGTGCAGATAAGTCTGAGTGGTTGCAGCCGAGAATACTGATTGGAGGTAGAATGTTTCATAGACAGGTAGGAGAAGGGTATCTGGGAGACACGACTGAGGTAATAATAAATGTGAATATCTTTGTCAGACGTTCGATGATGAAGGCTGCTGATAGACCTTACCGAATAAGAGACGACTTGTTTAGCAAGATGAAAGTGGGTACTATGATAACGGTATATGATTACGTGGGAGACAGCTCAGTGGCTGCTTACCTGAAGAGCAGGGAGATAGTGGATGATTTCCTCGTGAAGTCTCCAGAGGCTGAAGATATAATAGGGTATAACTTTAGTGTATTGTATAATTATTTGAGTAAGTACTAAGATGTATAGCGGATATACAGAAGAGCTTTTCACTTCTAACGATAAAAACACGATAGTTGGTACGGTATCTTCTATATTGAATGATGGGGATGTAGCTGCCTCACTGGTATATGAGCAGTTTACTTCCACGACCTTTGACCCTACAACTCAGTCGGTTGTCTCCAGTTGGAGCAGAGTAGTTTGCAACGGAGTTAAAGGGAATTATACATTCGAGGAGCAAGGAAATCCGAATGTAGAGAGAGATGATATATTCTTTCTGATACCTCAGTCAGTGTTCTCCGTGCCGGTGGAAATTAAAGAAGGTAAAGAAGATAATATACTGGAAAAGATATATGATACTGGTTCAGTAAATGTAACTAACGGTAGCGACACCATCACCAGTTACGGCGATACCGCAGATTTCGGGATAGCCAGGGCTGGTGATGCGATTAAGATAGGAAGTGAAGCCACCTATTACGAAATCAAAAGCTCAGCGGAAGCCACATTGACTCTAATGACGGCTTACTCAGGCGATACAGCCACTAATCAGTCTTTCGAACTGTTTAGAAGATGGAGAATTGTGGGAATTGAAGAGGATTTACTCAAAATAACTTATAAATTCCAATGTAGAGGTCTTTAGTGAGCAGTGATAGAACTACGAAGGAACATTTCAAGTATTTTAAAAGCAAAGTAATTAAGTGGTTAGAGGTCTTTGGGCTCTATGACTGGAAGGTTTTTGTGGAACACAAGGAAGATGATGAGGACACTTTGGCCTCTTGTATGCCTGATTTACTAAACAGGATAGCTGTTATAAACTTGAATACCCGCTGGGCTAATCTGGAGGTGGATAAGGAATCACTTAACAGGGTGGCCTTTGAGGAAGTCATGCACATAGTCTTAGCTCGACTGGAGAGTTTTGCGGAGAAGGGTGTCCCTTTGGATCAGATAAGAGAGGAAATACATAGCATTATCAGGCGGTTTGAGTCGCTGTTGTTCTCGCTGGGAGTCTCAAATGGAACTAACCATAACAATTGAAGATGTCCTGACTAGCAAGTCTAAGGCTCTGGTAGCCAAGTCACCGGAGCTGAGGGACAAGGCTCTCAGAAAACTGGCATTTGATCTTCTGGCTCGGATTGCCAAAAGGACACCCGTGGACACTGGCCGGGCCAGGGCTGGCTGGCTTACAGGGATGAAGGCTCTTGCGAGGAAAACAGGACAGTCACCTAATATCCGATTCGAAGGGAGTAACGTCTCACGGAAAGCCATAGCTCAGGGCGAAAAAGAAGGGAGTTACAAGGAGACAGATTCTGCAGGTAAGAAGGTTATTGAAATAACCAATTCTGTGCGATATGTAATATATCTGGAGTACGGATGGTCTAAGAAAAGCCCCAGAGGTATGGTCAGAGTCACCATCAGTGAGTTCAAAGGTATAAGTAAAAATCAGTTCAGGCGTGATTTCATACGAGAAGTTTGGAGGTTCTGGAGTACTTATCATGCCTCTAGGATAGTGAAGAGATTAAGGTAGTTATGAAATCTTGGATAGTGGATAACAAGATATTCATTCGGTGTCCAGCCTGTATCGGGGCTGATAAGGTAAGGTTTTACCGGAAGAAAGGTAAGACTTCTAAGTTTGTGTGTAAGTACTGCAAGAATACAAAACAAATGGCTCTCTCCGACTACCTGGAGCTCATAAACGAGCCTGAGAGGAGGGAGCGGGTATTAAGTTATGAATCTAATTTGAAAGCCGGAGGGAAATGATATGGACAAAGCTAATGCTAAATTAGTTACTGAGATTAGGATAGGAGATGACTTGTTTAAGTCTAATGGATTCTCCTATGTGAAGGTTACCAAAAATGGAGTAGTGCAGACCTTGAAGATACCTATTAAGAGTTCCGGGATAACAGAACTGATAGAGGAGTTCAAGGCTAAAGAACCTCGGCCCCCAGTTACCAGGGAACTGGTGAAAGCAGATTCTGATCTTGGTAGGGCTATGGGTCTGACTAAGAATACTTGGGTTAAGATGCCTGATCTGAGTGATCCTGACTACATTAAAAGAAAAGAGAAATACGAGAGTGATCTGGGTATAGCTATTGTGTTGAAGGGACTCGACTTGAAGTTGCTGGATGAGAATGGGAATGAGATAACGGATAGGCAGAAGAAGATAGACGCTCTCAAAGCTGCTGGGCTGTCTGGGGAGCAATTTACTCAGATTGTATCTGACATTAGAGAGCTGACTTCTTGGAAGGAGGAGGAAAAGGAGAATTTTTTCGATTCCAGCTTGGAGACCACCTAAAGCATGACAGAGTAACTCCTCTTTTCAGAGACCTTCAGATTTGCGAGGCACTCCATATAACTTATAAACAATGGATGGACTTGCACGAAGATGAAAGATATATGTGGCGGATGTATATGCATATAAAATACAAAAAAGAAGAGGAGCGTAGAGTGGAAGAGCATAACAGACGAGAGCTTGAAAGACAAAGAGGTTATGGTGTCTAAGAATGGTTGGTGAAGACCTTGTTGTAAAAGTAGGAGCTGACATATCGTCCTATGAAAGGGCGATGAGCAAAGTAAGTGGGATAGCCAGCAGTGGGTTTGGTGCTATAACTAAGTACGCTAAAGTTGCTACTGGGGCACTTGCGGGTTTTGCCACCTGGTCAGCAAAAACTGGTATGGACTTTGAGAAAGCTCTTACTGAAGTTGCTACAGTCGCTCAAGCTACCGCTCAGGAGGTAAAAACCCTTGAGCAGACAGCAAGGCAACTTGGAGCCACCACTGCTTATTCAGCAACTGAAGCTGCTCGTGGTATGTATGCACTGGCTTCTGCAGGTATGAGTGCCAGAGAGATAACCGAAGCTACTGGGCATGCTTTGAAGTTTGCTGGTGCTACGGCTTCTACAATGGAACAGGCTACGAATCTACTAGCTTCCACTTTACAACAGTTCAATCTAGATGCCTCAGAAAGTCAGCGGGTAATGGACGTCTACGCTCAGGCTATCACTAACAGCATGCTTACTACTGAGAAACTGACAGAAGCTATGAAGTATGCCGGCACTGTAGGAGCTGGCTTTGGGTGGACTTTGGAAGAGACTACAGCAGCAGTGGCTATGTTTGCTAACTTGGGACTTGAAGGCTCTATGGCGGGTACTAACTTGCGTATGTCTATGTTGGCTCTTACTAATGCTACCGAGAAAGGTCGAGAAGCTCTCGCTAAATACAACTTGACTTTAGAGGACATTTCTCCTACTACACACAATTTTGCTGAGATAATTAAGAAGGTCGGCGAGGTCTCCATGACTACCGAGGACGCTGTCCGCATATTCGGGCAACGTGCGGGTGCTAACATAGCTCAATTGGGTAGACTGTATAGAGAAGGAGCAATTGACATTGAAGAGTTTACTCATGTTTTGGAAGACTCCCTCGGTCGCTCAGATGAGATGTACAGCCAGTTTATGGATACGGTTTGGGGTCGCTGGAAAACTTTTCAAAGTGCTTTTGAGGAATTGAGAATCAAGTTCTTTGATGTGATGGAGAAGGATTTAACAGATTTATTTGAGAACCTGACCAAAGGAGTGCAGGCTTTCAGTGAGTGGCTGGAGCGAAATAAAACGGTCATACAGGACTGGACTTCTGCTGTAGGGGAAGCAGTAATGACTGCTGCTAAGTTTGCTGATTATCTCTTCGGTATTTCCAATAAAGCTCGGATAATGGAACTGGAAGATGAAATAAGTAAATTAACCAAACAGCAGAAAGACCTTCATGAGGTACTTAAATTACAGCTTGGCACTGCGGAAACTCAGCGAAAGGCTGCTGAAGCTTACATAGAGGTGACTCGTGAACTCAAAAAGAAGAAAGAGGAATTACAAAAACTTTACGAGAAAGAGTATATAAATTTAGAAAACAACACCAAAGCTACTAAAGAACTGTCAGATAAGACTAAAGAGCTATCAGAGAGGACTAAAGAGCAGTCTGAAAAAACCAAGGAACTAACAACTAATCTTGACGATAGTCAGAACGAATTAAAAGAATTTATAAATACTTGGAAAGACTTTGGCAAAACCCAGGCAGACAAGCTCAGAGAAGCAATAGCCTTTGCAGAAGAATACAAGGAAGAGCTAATTGCTTTAGGATTTAACTGGGATGAAGTTGTAGAGAAGATGAAGGAAAAGCTTCAGGAGTTGACTGAAGCCAATGAGGAAGCGGTTGATGTAATTGAAGAACAGTATATTAATATGGGGGACACCATACTCGATGCCTTTTCCGAGGTCATTGTCGGTATAATGAGAGGCACGAGGGATGTCAAGGACTTGTTTGGTGGACTTAAAGACGCTATTATAGGCAGTTTTGCAGAGGCTTTTGCTGAGGCTTTGAAGGAGAAGCTCAAGTTTGATTTGACAATGAAAAAGAACTTTCTGCAGGACTTGCCTGGTGTAGTCGGACAAGGGCTTGGGGTGATAGGAGGGATGTTTGGCAGTCTTTTTCAAGGTGTCGGTAGTATCTTGTCAGCAGTGCCTGGGTTGAGTCCTATAGGGGCTGGTATATCAGCAGTCGGTGGAATGATGTTGCCTGGTGGCACTACTTCTTTTTTAGGTGTGCCTTTTGGAGCTGGATGGCTTGTGTCTCCATCTGAGTTTTCTGCTATCACTTCCGGGCAGGCGATGTGGAATTTTCCCGGAGCTGGTTACGTATCACAGATACCTTATATAGGAGAGCCACTGACCCGGTTCATAGGTAGTTATGGATTATATGGTGTACCTTTTCTAATGCAGGGTCTAACGACTGGTGATTGGGCAAGTGCTGGAGGAAGTTTTGCCGGAGGAGCTATTGGCAGCACTATAGGAGCATTTATACCCGTACCAGGGGCTTCGTTGGTACTAGGAGGACTAGGCTCAATTTTTGGTGGGGGTTTATTTGGGAAAGATCATACCTACCGCAGAAAACGTAGAGGTGCTTTCTGGACGCAGGAACTGGAAAACTTTGCTACAGCCACTTCTTGGGAAGAGATGATTAGGTATGCTACTGAATATCCTATATACTTCGGTGGGAGAGGTTCTTACTGGGGACCTTACGGTACTGGTACTCTTACACCTTTCACTCCAGAGAACATACCTCATAGCATGTATCCTGGTTGGGAATCAGGTCTGAAAATACAGCATGCTGGGTATCATTATACTCCCCTTGAAGGAGCTATGCCCGAAGAAGACTATTGGCAGACAATTGCCTACTGGGATGACATAGCTATACATGCTTTGAACTCTTTAGATGCACAAAAGACAGCTACTCTTGAAACAGCTAAAGTACTTGGAGATTATCGAGACGAGATAGAAAAGACTATAGAACTCATGCCTACCTGGGGAGAGGAAGCTCAGGACTATGCTGAGGCTATGCTTCAAATGTACGACAATATGGTAATGATGACTGCTGAGGACTTGTTTGATAAATACGCTCAGGGCCAGTGGACGATAGCAGAGGCCACTAAAGCTGTAGTTGAAGGCACACTCACTTGGGAGGAAGCGATTAAAGCTGTTAATGAAGGGCTGGTAACATGGGAAGAGTATATGCAGGCTCTTGCCGATATGGGCTTTACTCCTGTGGAGCAAAATATGCTGGCTACTAATCAACTGATGGATGAATTGCTTAATAACGTTGACCTCAACTCAGATATGTTAATGGAACTCTACGGGCGGCTGCAGGAGACTACTCAAGCACTCGATGAATACAATCAGATGACTCAAGATATGACTAACATCCAGAATATCCTTACCAGCGGAATGGACTTAACAGAAGATCAATTGAAAGCACTTATTACCTATTACCGAGAGATTAACAAGGCATTAGAAGAAGGAGTAGAAGATTGGGATGAGTTCTTTGAGATTCAGCAGCAAGCTTATGATGTTATGACAGATTTAGTAGTAGGTACGAATGAGCTGGCAGAGGCTTTTAAAACACTTGTAGAAACTACTGATTTAAGCGACAAGAATCTACTAGATCTATACGTGAATTTACAAGATTTGGTTAAAGAGCAACAAGATTACAATCAGATGATTCAAGACATGACCGACATACAAAATATCCTCTTAAGCGGGATGGATCTGACTGGAGAACAATTACATGCTTTAGTTGCCTACTATCAAGCTTTACAAGATGCCATTAATGGCAATATTGAAGATTGGGATGAGTTCTTTGAGATTCAGGACGAAGGAAAAGAGGTGTTAGATGAAATAATCCATAAGGTAGACAGACTCAAACAAGAAGCCGCAGAACTCCAACAAGAAGCGGCAGAACTTAACGAGCAGCTTAAAGGTCTTTATGAAAATTTAGAAGCTATAGGCCAAGTACAAGAGCGAGTTCGAGCTGATATTTTTACAGTATCTACTTATGGTGAGACTCCTGGGCAGCGATATGCACGGGTTCGAGCTGAATGGAGGGCTGCCGGTCAGGCTTGGGAAGGAGTAGCGGGTGCAGGGACTTATGAGGAGCAAATAAGTGCTTTAGAAACACTGAGACAAGCTACCATGAACTGGTTCCAGGCTCAGATCGACTGGACTAATTACCATTACGATCAGCTGATTGAAGCAGAAAACGAAAGACATAGTCAGGTTATGGCTAACTACGAGAAGGAGTTAAAAGCCATACAGCAAAACAGAGCTGAACTTGAAAGAAGACTGACTGCCCAGCAGCAGGTTGTACGCAACTTAGATATTGCTCGTAGAGAGTTATTGTCAGACATTAATGGTTTGGTCACTTCTATGCGTCTGGCAGCACTTACTCCTGAGGAACGATTCAGTGAGCTTAGACGTCAAATAATCAGCCGAGCTGCTGCTATACCTTCTTTAAAACCCAAAGAACAGGTTGCTGCTATTCAAAACCTCTTGTCAGATTATCAAACTCTACAGCGGTTAGCTTTGCAACTGTATGGAGAGGGGTCTGAAGAGGCTCTTGCAGCTACTGAGGAGATCATAGAAGGCATACTGGAACTCAGAGATCAAAGCGATAAAGCCTATCAGTCTTTGATTTCCTCAGCCCAATCTCAGGTTGCCCTGCTACAAATGCAGATTGATATGCTGCGAGGACAGGAAGATAGCATATTGAGAGACATGAGGGAGGAAAATCAAAAATATCAAGAAACTATTACCAAACTAAATGAAGAAAGAAATACGGCTTTAAATGCTATAAAGAGAGATGCTATTGAACAGCTGAAGTCCATAGATAAAGAACTTGAGAAATTAAAAGGAGCTATTGAAAGTGATATAGGCACTGTTGAAAGTAAGCTAGAGGAGATAAAAATTGAACTGCAAAGTATAAATGAGAATATAGAAAGTCTGCTAGCTGGCATAAACACTACCCCGGAAACAACTACACCAGAAGGCGAATTCCAGACAGGAGGGAGGGTACCGAAAAGTGGCTCATATAGGCTTGAGGAAGGAGAGGTTGTGCTTCCTATAACTGGAAGTAAGCCTTTGGGAGTCCCTGAGGAAACTACCTACCAAGTAGTAGTTCTACCTATGTTCTATCGAGATATAGACAAATCCACTATTGAAAAATATGTAAAGGAAGATGTAATTCCGGTTATAGAAAAGGAATCTAGACGGAGGGGAAAGCCATTTATCTATGATAGAGCGTTAAAGAAAAGTTACCGAGGAGCCGCATAAATGGGCACACCTACAAGATTGTCATATTTGAAAGACAACCTAATAACTTCTTCATCCATGCTAAGTTCAGATCACACTCGTGCCGGCTATTCTTTGGCGGATCTTATAAACGGTGATCCCTGGGCTACTTGGAGAAGCGACAACGTAACCGGCACTAAAGAAATACTAATATCATTTACGGCGACTCAGGACATAACATTTCTGGGCTTGGCTAACCATAACTTGTCTTCAAGTGGAAGTTTCACATTGGATTACGGTTCTACTGCAGCTTGCTCAGATGGTTCGGTAGTGCTGTCGATGACTCCGAACAATTTTGGATATTTCACTGATACTCCACTCAGCTATAAGTATTTCAAGCTTTGCATGAACGAATCTGTATCGGACGGATACATAGAGATAGGTGAGCTGGAAATGGGGCGGTACACGGAAGTACCTTACAATCCTGTAATACCTATAAAGATGATAAATGAGATGGAGATTCAGTCCATCGTTACAGCTGGGGGGCAGGAGTGGTCTTACAGAAAGTACCACAAGAAGGGCTGGATAATGAGGTGGATAGAGGACAACGATAGGGACGCTTATGCCTCTTTGGAGCAGCTTTGGGAAGCTAAGGGTAAGGATATTCCATTTTTCATCTGCCCTCAGCCGTCCACTCATCCAGAAGATATACTCTATGTGCGGATAAAGGATTTTAGTTTTGAAGTCAATCTCAGGGACAGCAGACCTGGAACAATAGTCTTTGAGGAAGCTAAATAGTTATGGCTTTTTCAGATAGCAAGAAGATTACTCACGGGAAAACCCCGGTGACCTTACTGGAGATGGAGTTCGGTAAGGTAGCCGTTACCATAGACTCGTGTGACAGCTTGCTTACCTCCGATAATTATGGAACAGGTACTGGTTATTACGTGCTTTCAGTAGATAATGCTGATTATCGTGAAGGCACTGGGTCTAATTACTTCGACTTTAAAGCTCCAAGCGGAGTACACAAGCAGAATGATCTAGAGCAGAAGATGAACGGGACAGCTTGGTGTGGGTACTTCACGGGAAACGGCACACTGATCTCGTTTACTACTGCCCCCGTTGATCTGAGCGGACGGGAGAAGGTAGTGTTTTACGGGAAAGCTACCGGAGCCGGGATGTTTCTTAGATTGTGGTTTGGAGAGAACAATTGGAATGAGAACTACAGGGATATAATATTTGAAGAGGCTAACACCTGGGAGCAGATAGAGCTGGATGTAAGCGATATTCCAGATGCTAATAAAGACAGCCTTACCCAGTGGGCTTTTGAAGTCATTAATTCTCCTCACGGACTGAACGAGGACGTTTGGATAGATGGGATAGAAGGGAAAAATGTATTGAGGTTCTCAGACAAACCGGTCAAATTCGGACATCTGAAATACGAGCCAAGAATAATAGCTGTAGATGACGTGGAGCATGCACTTGAAAACTGGGAAGGGGAGCTTCAGGTAGCGAAAAGCGGAGTCCGGTTAGCCGATTTCGACAACTTCCTTAAGTCTCTGAGAAAAGACAATATACTAAAAAATCGAACCGGGACTATCAAGGTAGGTTTCCAAGGCGACAGTTATGATGACTATGTAAAGGTATTTGAGGGTAAAATTAGGGATGAGTCCATTAATAAAGGGGAGCTTTCCCTGACCTTGGAGGATGCTATAACTAAATATGACAAAATAGTACCTAAGAGGTTTTACAGCAAACTTCTATATGCTAGCATGGAGGACGACTTCCAGGGTCAGCCTATACCTTACTCCATTGGCAGGCTGTACAATATTACTCCAGCTTGTATAAACACCACTACTGGGCGGTATAAACTTTGCGATCACAAAGTGAAAAGTATAACTGAAGTTAGGTATGATGGAGAGCCGGTGGAGTTTACCCCAGACTTGGACAATGGAGAGTTCACACTCGATTTGCAAACTACTTTTAGTATAGGTTTTGAAGCTACTCCAGCCATATTGTCCAAGTCGGATAACAGACTCGTCACCTACGTCCCTGCTACTTACGATGTCTTGGATATAGACCTGACTCATGCGAGCTATGACACTCTGCAGGAATTATGTAGCTATATCAACTCCAAAGATGGATACAGTGCTTCCTTAATAGGCAATCCTACAGTGAAATCCATTTACCTGGAAAATGTGCAGAGCCAGGACTTCTCAGCTACATATACCTTTAGCCTGCAAGTGCCGGAGAGTTCCAGTGGGATGATCGAGGCGGACTTCGTGGGGCTGCCAGACGACAGCAGCGGTACTTATACAGGGTCGGCTAATGCTACGTTGGAGAATCCAGCAGATGTTATATATTGCGTGGCTAATAATGCACTGTTTGGAGAAATGCCTTCTACTGAGATAGATACCTCTCAGTTAGTCAGTCTGAGACAAGAGTATAGCGGTTTCAGGGTCTGCAGGCATATAGATTCTACTATTTCCATTTTCAATCTTTTATCAGAATTGGGTAGAGATTGTTTTATTTGGATATATGCCAATGAAGACGGAAAGCTCACTGCCCAAAACGCTAAGACAGATAGGTGGGGAGCTGAAATTCATGATTGCGACACTCTGCTTGATGACGGAACGGTAGATCATGGAGGGGACCAGTATGTAGCTAACACCGTGGACTCCGTTAACAAGGAGGAGGGAGAAGGTTCAAACAAATTGAAGTTCAAGACCTCCCCCACCAGACACAAGCTGAATTCTACCCAGCAAATGAATGCTACAGGGTACATCGGATGGTACAGCGTTACGGGAAGTAAGATAAGATGGACTACTTCTCCGATTGACCTTCGCCATAGCGGAGATTACATATACTTCTATGCTATGTCAGATACGGTAGGGACTTATATGAGAATAAGCCTGGGCAGTACGGGATGGGGACAGTACAGTCATGACATCCAAATAACGCAGGCTGACACTTGGCAGCTGGTTGGATGGGACATCAGTGGGATACCGGACAGCGTGTTGGCAGATGTGAGATACTGGCAGCTGGAGCTGATCAATGCTGACACGGGAATAAATATGAATTTTTGGATAGATTTTATTAGAGCTTCAGAGTTCTCAGACTATTACTGGGAAGACGGTAAGTACGCAAGGATAAAAGATGGCACTCTGCAGATCGACTCCACTATTGAAGACATTTGGAATAAGTTTAATGTGTTAAGCGGATATGACTACGCTGAGGGAGTCTATACCCAGGTGGCTTCACTGGAAGATGTGACATCGCAGGACAGCAGTCTGGGGTACGGGGTCTCGGAGACTTATTCAGTGAAGGCTAAGTGGCTACCGGATGATTTTGACGTAGTCAGAATAAAATACACCGGTTTGAGTGCTACGGCAACTCTAAGTATAACTGGAGAAGGAGGGGATACTACTAATGTGCTGTCCACTTCCTGCTCCGACTCCAGCGATGATCTTAACATAGAGCTAGGCACTCAAACTTACGAGACCTTGAGTAGTTTAGTTGACTACATAAACAATCAAGACAATTACTCTATGGAGTTGATTGATTCCAGTTATGGTAGCCTTGATCCTCTGGGGTTGCGTTCAGTAACTTCTGTAGATATTACTGCCACAACGGAGCTGAAATTCGGGGAAGGTAAACTGTTAGCAGAAAGACTAAAGGAGAAGTACTCTACTGGGTATGACAGATATAAGTTTGTCACCAGCCTATATGGAGTTGGTGAAGGATTGGGCATTGCTGTTGGAGTCAAGTCAATTAATGACACTGACAATACTCGTGTTAGGATTAAGCGAGCTATAAAGAAGCCTTCCGAGTATTGTGTTGAGTTCTATGGAACAGAAGAACCTATACGTATAGACTAGGAGGTATATGAAATGGCTGATTACAGGAGAAATTTTCTCCAACTTGCCACGATAGAATACTGTGATGCTGAGCGTCATAACAGGCAGACTAACTTGAGCTTAGTCTTGACTACTGCTCCTGTTGCTAAAGCAGCTGAACCAATAGCTACTTACGATGTAGTATATATATCAAGCTCTAACTACTATGATTCCACGGTCAGTTCTGGAGGCACTTCAAAACAGGAGTTTGTGGATACCAATTTGACTGGCTCGAATGATTATTGGAACGGGTCTTATGTGTTCATGGACGGATCTGGAGAGAGCAACGAAGACGAGATCGGTTTTGTTAGCGATTGGGTAGAAGGCACGAACACTGTTACTTTGGAAGAGAAGATGACAGCCACCATAGACACTGGAGACGACTATGTGATAAGTCTGACTGAGGTCAAGAAGGCGAATGCTAGCTCGTATGATTCGCAAAAGGTCTATGGCATGGCAATGAATAAAGCTGCTACAGATGAGGTGGTAGATATAAGAGCTTATGGAGTGGTAATCAATCCTGCATGGAACTGGTCGGGAGCAGGCAAATACGTGTATCTGTCTGATACAGATGGGCAGATAACCGCTACTCCAAATCAGTACGGAGTAACAGTCGGCAGGATACTCAGTGAGGTTTCTATATTCATCGATCCGAATCTGCAATCGCTCTGTCCAGTCAAGTCGTTTTATCCAGAGTTCACTGACACGATCCTGTATGGCCCGGCTAGCGATCCTTATGGCGAGTTTGGAGCTAGTCAAGAAGGAGACTGGAGCACCTATGGAAGAAGCTACTACTATTGGCAACCTACTTCCGGCCATCGAGCAGCTACTGATGAGTATTATTTGACTACCTTGTTTACTCCTCCAGAAGGATTCGAGGAGCTACACAAATTCGAATTTGAGCATAGGGATAATTATGGAAGTTCGGGGAGCTATGGAATCAGAGCTTATTTGGTCACTGACCTGGGAGCTACTCATGACAGCGGCTGGCAGGCTTCTACTGGGTGGGAAACTTATGACAGTGGAGCACTGAATTATTCCGTCACTCCAGGAGCCAGACAGCAGCTCAGCTTCAAGTTCCACGGTTCGGCAAGTGATGACAATGTCCGATTGTCCTCGTTCAAGGTGTATTGGAGATAGTGATGGCTTTCGTTCACGGTATGAGGCATGGAAAGTTTACTCGATCGAACGAACTCTATCCTTATTACAGACTGAGCAAATGGGAAGAGGGTTCGGGGGTGATATGTCTGTTTGATACTTCTTGTCCTTCTGGATGGACTCAGGTCACGGCAGCCAACGGCAAGTTGCTGCAGGGAGGTTCGTATGACCCGAATGCTGGTGGAAGCGATTACCACACTCACACTCTTGATAACCACACCCATAGCCTGAGCGGAAACACCGATAGTACTGATCCCGGAGATAGGTTGACTGGTGGGCAGAATAATCTTAGCTCTCGACATGAGCCTTCCAACCACTCCCACACGGTCTCCAAGACATTGGACTCAGCCGGACAGGGGACTTCGGGAGACAGCAGCGTAACGAATTTAGAGTGCGTAAATAGAATCATGTTCGTTTTGTGCAAGAAGATATAGGATTAACTAATGAGTGTACCTACGAATGCCATCATACTGGTTGATACAGACAATTGTCCGTCGGGATTCTCCGACTACACAGACCTTGACGGGTATTTTTGGAGGGTGGAAGCTTCACCTGACCTGACTCCCAGCGGCTCTAACAGCCACAC
>Ga0180301_10001375_pt1 | contig 19204 bp, 8 predicted proteins | sample GuaBasSediGuay16_FD_121797 | JGI IMG/M metagenome (GOLD analysis project Ga0180301, IMG submission 121797) | Subseafloor sediment microbial communities from Guaymas Basin, Gulf of California, Mexico - Guay16, Core 4569-2, 12-15 cm | ecosystem: Environmental > Aquatic > Marine > Hydrothermal... | reverse complement strand
GTGTTCTGGTGTCACGACGGCCGCGTTCTTCGGAGCATGCGTGACCTGCAGAGCGCACTTGCCAGCATGACAGAGGATACCTTCTACTATCATGCCAACGATGACAAGAACGACTTCAGCAACTGGGTGAAGGAAGTAATTGGAGACAGCAAGCTGGCGAGGGAGATCAGCAGGTCCAGGACGGCACAGCAAGCAGCGAGGTACACAGCAGACAGGGTGGCTTTCCTCGGGGCCAAGCTCGCTTGATAAGACGAGGCCCACCGGCTATCATGGCATAACCGGGATTGGTGAGGAGAGCCATGAGACCGAGAAAAGCCGTGATCCCAGCTGGCGGCTGGGGCACCAGGTTCCTGCCTACTACCAAGTCGCAGCCCAAGGAGATGCTGCCTCTGGTGGACAGGCCCATCATCCATTACGCCGTTGAAGAAGTAGTCCGGTGCGGCGCGGAACTGGTGGTCATCGTAAGCTCCCTGGGCAAGAGGGCTGTGGAAGACTACTTCGACAAGAACGCAGACCTGGAGCTGTTCTTGGAACGCAAAGGCGACACGTCCCTGCTCCACAAGGTGAGGCAACTGGCCGACATGGCAGACATCTGCTACGTGCGCCAGAAGGAGCAGCTTGGCCTGGGCCACGCTGTCCTTACTGCCAAGCAGGTCGTGGGAAATGAGCCGTTCATGCTGGTGCTCCCGGACGACCTCTTTGAGCAACAGGAAAGAGTGCTTCAACGAATGGCCGATATCTTCGAACAACACCAGGCCAGCGTACTGGCCGTCAGGCGGGTAAACGAAGACCAGGTGAGCAGATACGGCATAATCGAAGCATCGAGCATCGGCGACCGTACCTATCGGGTAACCAGTCTGGTGGAAAAGCCAAAGCGGGAGGAGGCACCCTCAAACCTGGCAATAATGGGCAGGTACATCCTCACGCCGCAGGTCTTTGAAGAGCTTGAGAATACCTCACCCGGGGCCGGCAAGGAAATCCAGTTGACGGATGGCCTCCGCCGCCTGCTCAGCAGGCAAGCGATATACGCGTACGAGGTCGAGGGGGACTACTATGATGCCGGCACCCCCCTGGGCTGGATAAAGGCCACCATAGCCTTGGCCCTGAAACACCCGGAAATGGGGCCCGAAATCAGAGAGTACCTCAAGAGCCTTGTGAGCGTATCACGTTCCGACGCCTGTTAGTGCACCCACCTGGGGACTGAGCCATTATTATCGGCTGCTATGCGGCCCCAGGCCACCTCAGGATCAGCTACATCGGGCCGCCGAGCAACAGAGCCACGGGAAACATGCCGAACACCGATGATAGGGGCAGACCTCTGCCGGAGGTTGAGACGCAGACTGTCGCGTCGGTAAATGTGTCACGCCATGCCGCCGGTGCCTGCTCAGGAAGAAGCAGCATATCATCTCCCCACACGTCTCGCCCGAGCGGCATCCGGGCCAGCGGGACCAGCTTCGCAAGCAACCTGGGCACAGCCGCGATGGCCCAAGTGCCTTTCCAGCGCCGGGCGAAGGCGCAGACGTGCTCCCTGCTTCGGCCATCCGCCTGAAGCGGAATGTAGTCCCCGCGCCGAAAGACGTTGGGGTAGTTCTGGCGTATTCCCAATGCTTTGCAAGTAAGGTACATCTTGGCCCGGCCGTCCTCCAGCGAGGACATCAGACCGCGGACCAGGTCCGATCGGCTTCCGGCTTCCTGCTGCACCAGTCCATCCAGTAGCCGTTGCCGCAGGGCAAAGTCCACCGGCCGCCGGTTGTCCGGGTCGACGAGGCTCAGGTCCCAAAGCTCGGTGCCCTGGTAGAAGTCGGGTATGCCTGGTGAGGCAATCTTGAGCAGCACCTGGGACAGGGAGTTGAAAATGCCATAGTGCGCCACCCGCCGTTGGAGCGCCAGGAAGTCCTCCAGGAACAGGTTGCTTCTGGAAGTGTCCAGAATCGCCTCTGAAAACCCGACGAGCGCCTCCTCGTACTCCGGGTTGGGCGAGAGCCAACTGGTGAACACCTTGGCCTCTCTTGCCGTCTTCACCAGGTATGCCTTCAGTCGGTCTTCGAAGCCGCTCATTTCCGGGGCATAAGGCCAGGCTCCAACCAGGGTCTGATAGAGCAGCAACTCCATGTTCGGGTCAGGCACAAGCTGCCCGTTCACCGGGCGTTTCTTCGGCCGGTTCCATTCCTGCCAGCGGACGAGGCTCTCTTCCCATTCGTCAGGCAACTCGGACAGCACGTTCAGCCTGGCCCGCGCGTCCTCACCGCGCTTGGTATCATGAGTCGCCGTGGCGTTCAGCGCGTGCGGCCACTGCTCCTGGCGCGTCAGGTTCCTCTGGTGAAACGCCTCAATGGAAAGACCGTTGGCTCCGGGGTCGCCGCCGACGTCATTCAGAGAGACCAACCGGTTGTAGTTGTACAAAGCCGTATCTTCCAGCCCCTTGGCCATGACAGAGCCGGTGAATTGCTGCCAGCGCATGACGAAGCGCAGCCACTCCCTCTTGCGCTCCCTGGAGATCGTTCCCGATGCATCAAGAATGAGCAGCCGTCTCAGGAACTCGAGCGCACGGGTATCTATCGAGGGCTCCTGCCGTCTCGCTTCGTGCACGGCGTGCTCCACGTATGCCCTGTCCCGCCGCGTTGTCCTCAGGGATCGGGCGTAGGTCCGGTATACAGGCAGGCAGGCCGTCACCGCTTCAATGGCTCCAGAGAGAGCGTCCTGTGACAGGCCCCGGGCATCCGTGTCCTGCTGGGCCAGCCGGGCCAGGTACCACCCCAACCTCCTCACCTCCGCTGGGAATAGCTGGCCTATTACCTGCTTCTTCTTCCGGTACACCATGTCGGCAAACGTCTCCTCACAGCCAGTGACACGGGCATACGTAGCACTCAAAGCACGTGCGCCCTCCGGATGGACAAAGAGCGCGTTGAGCAGGTTCAGGAAATCGTAGCCCGTTGTACCGAAAACCGGCCACTGCCGCGGCAGAGGCTCGTCACCGCTCAGGACCTTCTCTACCACGACATAGAACCTGGGGCGCTTGCCGCTGGTCTCTCCCTCATCTCCGGCAACACGGCGTTGCAGACGGGCAAGGTATCCAGGCGGGTCGGCCAGGCCATCGATGTGGTCGATACGCAAGCCGGTGACCTTGCCTTCGTGGACGAGGCGCAGAATTGCTGCGTGGGTCGCCTCAAACACGTGGGGCTTTTCCACGCAGATGCCGATGAGGTCGCTCACGTCAAAGAAGCGCCTGTAGTTGATCTTCTCACGGCCAGTTTTCCAGAAAGCCAGTTGGTACACCTGCTGGTCCAGCAGCCGCTCAAGCAGACCAGGAGCAAAGGAGTCCCCTTTTTCCCCGTTGAACCGGGCGACATTGTCTGCTATGAAAGAGCTTGTCTCCGGTGAGCCTGCAACCAGGCGGGACAGGGCCCGCTTGATTGCCTCTCGCCTTCGGGGAAGCCTGGTGGTCTGCCGGGACTGCCGGGTGCTGGGGTCAGGGAGACGTCCGATATCTTCCATGAGCCGTTCGAACTGCCTCAGCGCAGCGTGGTCACCTCCAAGCATGCTCCGGAGGCCATCCAGGCCATACGACAAGACGAGGGGATAGGACTTGAGGTTCAGCGGCAGCCTCAGGTCATGGTAGCGCAGGAAGAGCCCCTGCTCGTCCAGGCCGAGCACGAGCTCACGGTCCTCCAGCACCTGGTGGTACGGCGCGCCAAGGATAGGCAGGAGCACCCTGCCTCGCAGCGTGCTTTCCGGTGGTTCCCACTCGATGTCGAAGAAGTCTGCATAGGGCGACGAGCAGCCATTCTCCAGCACATCCATCCACCACGGGTTGTCCGGGCTGGCGGCCATGTGGTTTGGGACAATGTCGAGGAGAAGTCCCATGCCATGCGCTTTGAGATCGGCCACCAGAGAATCGAAGTCCTCATCGGTCCCCAACTCCGCGTTCAGGCAAGCCGGGTCAATCACGTCGTAGCCGTGCAAGCTTCGGCGACGCGCCGCCAACACCGGGGAAGTATAGAGGTCGGAGATGCCCAGGTGATGCAAGTAGGGAAGCAACACCCGGACGTCTCCAAAGCGGAAACTCCGGTTCAACTGCACCCTGTAGGTGGCAATGGGCACTCGCAGACTGGCCATCTATGGGACACGCACAGAAAGCTGTTTCCCGAGAGCGAGGAACTGGCTGACCCACTCTGCTGCGGTGTCTTCTCCCTTCTCGGCCCTCGTCCGAAAATCGACGTAGCTGGTGGAGAGCATATCGTAGAACATGTTCTGCACCCGCCAGATATCCACGGGGTAGGGCATGGACTGCGCCAGCTCCGCCGTGGCGACCAGGTTTTGCAGGAGGGACGAATCGCTAGGGTCGGCAGCGAAGCTGCTCATCATTCGCTCCAGAGTGTGCCCGAGCACGTAGCTAAGCCCTTCAGCATCAAGCTCAGCCTCCCATGCTTTGGCCTCCTCGAGAAGATTGCGGATGCGGTCCACATCCGGAGCATCGCCGTCCACCTGCCTCCGAAGGTCAGTGTTCAGGATAAAAGAGACGGCAGCGTGGAACGCCCTGGGGGGCGGGTTGCCGATGTCGACCAGAAACCGCATCAGCGAGTAGTGGTGGTCGTACAACCGCCGGAAGACGGCTTCCACCTCCTCCATGGTCGACTCCAGAATGTGGCCCACCGCCTTGCGCTGTTCATCGCGGAAGAGAGACCGGAGGGAGTAGGCCGATGTCCCAAAGTGTTTGTCAAGGAGCCGGATCACCTGAGGCAGGTCTACCGCAGAGAAGGCCGCACTTACCTCCTGCACCATCGACTGGTACGCCTCCTCGCCCTGGTACTCACGGACGCCCGCGTTTATGGTGTGGTCGCCGAAATGAAGGACGCCAAAAGACAGCGAGGTGGACTCAGAGGTGATACCGGAAGTGAACACAGCCCGGCCCACTGCCAGTCGGGACCTGCCAGCCTGCTGGCTTTGATAGTCCTCGGCCTCCACGTCATAGCAGAAGAGCCTGGCCTGCTGGCCGTAGTCCTCAAACAGAGAACTGATGGCATAGTGGGCAGCGACCTTGGTCAGGTCCACCATGGCGGGCTTGACGAACCTCTCGTAGACGTGACGGCCGTCGCCAAAATCGGGGATGTTGCTCCTGGCAACCGCAAGCAGGTCCAGGAAATCTGGCTCGAAGGGCTCGCCAAACAGCTCCTCCGCTAGCTGGACCACCCGCCCGGCGTACCGGATGACCTGGACCGTCTCTATACGGGTGAGCTCATCAAAGAACCAGCCGCAACTGGTGTACATGAGCATGGCGTGGCGCTGAAGCTCGAGGAGCTTCAGCGCGGTGATGCGTTCGCTTTCACTGAGCTTGTGGGTGGTATGCTGGCCCAGGAACCGCTGGACGCTTTCCGGCGACCGGTCGAGGATCACCTCAATGTAATCGTTCCGAGCCGCCCATGGGTCCTTCAGCAGGCCGCCTGCCATTTCCTCATATTTCTGGGCCACCGTGTCGCGCAACCAGTCCAGTGCCTGCCGTAGCGGCGCACGCCATGCCTGATTCCAACCCGGCCTTGTGCCCCCGTTGCAGCCACAGTCGCTACGCCAGCGCTCCACACCGTGGGCACAACTCCATGACGTGTTCTCCGCGATCTCCACCTCGTAGGTAGGAGGGTGCTCTTCCAGGTACTCCGAGTAGTTGGTGACCCGGGCCATATTGTTCGTCTCGATATGGTGCAGGGCATAGGCCAACGCCATGTCGCCAAATCGGTGATGGTGTCCAAAGGTCTCCCCATCAGTGGCGATGTGGACGAGCTGCGGCCACTTGGGCGTTTCAGAGAACACGCTGACCAGGCGGCTGGCGAATTCCTCGCCGTTGGACAGCAGGCCCTCGAAGGCCACGGCCCGCGCCGTCGCCTCCTCATAGAAGAAAACGGCGAGGCTTCGTCCCGAAGTCAGGCGTACCTGGTAGGCCATGGTGGGATCGATCTGACCGTCGCTGACGTCCCGCCAGGCCCGTCCCCCGATTGGCCCAACCCGGCGGGCCTGATGAGGTGCCAGGATGGTGAAGCGCAGACCCAGCTCGGCCATTATGGTGAGGGTCTCGATATCTACCGCGGTCTCGGGGAGCCACATTCCCTCCGGTTTGCGTCCGAAGCGGTGCACAAAGTCTCGTATCCCCCACAGGATCTGCGTGTACTTGTCGCGCCTGTTGGCCAGTGGCAAGATCATGTGGTTATAGGCCTGGGCCAGGGCCGACCCGTGCCCGGAGAACATCTTCTGGCTTTCGCGGTCAGCCTGAAGAATAGCCTGATAGACTTCGGGGGCTCGGTACTCCATCCACGAGAGGAGCGTAGGGCCGAAGTTGAAGCTCATCCTGGCATAGTTGTTGACGACCTGTATGACCTGCCTCTCGTTGTCGAGAATGTGCGAGCCTGAGTTGGGCTCGTAGCATTCGGCGGTGATCCGCTCGTTCCAGTCGTGAAATGGGTAGGCCGAGTCCTGTAGCTCCAGGTATTCCAGCCACGGGTTCTCCCTTGGCGGCTGGTAGAAATGGCCGTGAATACAGATGTACCTCTCCATCTACCCTTTCTCCCGTCGCCCGTAGAGGGCGAACGCCTTCGGACCCAGAGTCACCTTCACCTCACCCTCCGATTGAAGCTTGTCATGCAGGGAGCTCCCGCCTCCCCGCCATTCAGGCCCGGCAGAGTCAAGTCTCTTGTACCACCGCCCTTGTGGGGCAGGAACACATACTGACGCCACCGCATCGCTGAAGTTGAACAACATCATGAGTTCATCCGCACCACTCCAGCGGCGAACGAACAGCACCTTCTCCTCCTCATAGCCTAGCACCTCCAGATTGTCCTTGCTCAGGCGCGACAGCGCGGAGACATTCCTGCGGAGGCCAATCAGCTCCTTGTAGAAGGCCAGCAGCACAGCGCCCTGTCCCCGATGACGCCCCTGCCACTCCAGCCTGGCACGGCGAAACGTAGCTTCATCCTGGGGGTCAGGCGGCTCACCCTGCCATTTGAACGCAGCGAACTCCTCGCGGCGGCTCTGCCGCACCACCTCCACCAGATCGGGATCAGAGTGATCGACGAAGTACTGGAAGGGTGCCGTCTCGCCATACTCCTCGCCCATAAACAGTAGAGGGACGAAAGGCGAAAGGAGCACCACTGCAGCAGCAAGCTTGAGCCCCTCGAAAGAGACCAGTTGACCGAGACGCTCCCCGTTCATGCGGTTCCCCACCTGGTCGTGGTTCTGGGCAAAAACCACCAGCCTCTCCGCAGGAATGTCCCTGGAGGGCACGCCGTGCCGACGCTGGTGATACACGGAATATTCGCCCGTGTAGGCAAACCCTTCCCGAAACGCTTTGGCAAGCTGTGTCACTCTTCCGAAGTCCTGATAGTACCCGGTGCGCTCACCCGTCAGCAGCGCGTGAAGGCAATGGTGAAAGTCATCATTCCACAGGCCATCGAGCCCGCAACCGCCCTTGTCCGGCGGGCGTGCCAGGCGGGCGTCATTCAGGTCGCTTTCGCCGAAGAGGTAGACCCGGCGGCCCAACTGGTCAGCCCGCTCGTGCACGTTGGCCGCCAGCTCCTCGACAAACGTCCGGGGCGAGATATCTAGTATAGCGTGCAGGGCATCCAGGCGAAGACCGTCGATATGGTAGTCGGTGACCCAGTCGAGGGCATTCTCGATGAAGAAACGACGCACTTCATCACTGGCAGGGCCGTCGAAGTTGAGCGCCAGGCCCCAGGGGGTCCGATAGCGATCGGAGAAATACGGTCCGAAGTCGCCGAGGTAGTTGCCTTCGGGGCCAAGGTGGTTGTAGACCACGTCCAGGATGAGAGCCAGCCCTTTCCGATGGCAGGCATTCACCAGCCGCTTGAGACCGGCAGGCCCTCCATAGGACTGTTGCACCGCGAAGGGGTAGACGCCGTCATAGCCCCAGTTCCGCCTGCCCGGGAACTGGGCCACCGGCATGATCTCCACCGCCGTAGCCCCTAGCTCCTTCAGCTCGTCCAGGCGCCCTATCACCGCATCAAAGGTGCCCTCATCGGTGAAGGCGCCAACGTGAATCTCGTAGATAACGTGGTCCTCCAGGCGAAGACCAGTCCAGTGGTGGTCATCCCACTCGAAGCGTCGGTCGACCACCTGCGACGGCCCATGGACGCCCTGCGGCTGGAAGCGGGAAGCCGGGTCGGGCCGCTCTTTGGCACCATCCAGCCGATAGAGGTAAAGGGTGCCCGGTTCAACGTCCTCTGCTTTCACCTCGTGGTACCCCCGCCCGCTGCTCTGCATGGGAATGAAGCGCTCCTGTGGCCCCACAATGTGTACCTCCACCCCCTCAGCCAGCGGCGCCCACACGCAGAAATGACAGCGACCCTCGCCCAGGCAGGTAGCACCCAACCCCACCCCTGCATCCATAGCTATTCCATCCCGCTCTTGAAGAAGACGACGGCCAGCGGTGGCAAGGTGAGGTCGAGGGAGTACGGACGGCCGTGATGGCGAATGGGCTCGGCCTCCACCCCTCCCATATTACCCAGACCGCTACCGCCATATTCGCCTGCGTCGCTATTCAGCACTTCCACCCACCTGCCACCCCGTGGCACACCTACCCTGTAGCTCAGGCGGGGCACTGGGGTGAAGTTGCACACGATGAGAAAAATGTCATCGCCGGAGCGCCCCTTGCGAAGGAAACTGAGAACGCTGCTGTCGGCGTCGCTGCAATCGATCCACTCGAAGCCACCTGAGTCACAATCGAGCTCCTGTAAGGATGCCTCTCGCTGGTAGAGCCGGTTCAGGTCTTTCAGCCAGCCCTGGATCTGGGCGTGGCGCTCGTACTGAGTGAGGTGCCAGTCCAGGCTCTCGTCGTGGGCCCATTCGCGCCACTGCCCGAACTCGGCTCCCATGAAGAGGAGCTTCTTGCCCGGCTGGCCGTACATGTACCCCAGCAAGAGCCTGAGGTTCGCAAACTTCTGCCAGTCGTCGCCGGGCATCTTTCCCAGGAGCGAACCCTTGCCGTGCACCACCTCGTCGTGGGATAGCGGCAGGACGAAGTTTTCGTAGAAAGCGTAGACCATGCGAAAGGTGAGCTGGTTATGGTGGTATTTCCTGAAGACGGGTTCCTTGGCTATGTACTCGAGCGTGTCATGCATCCAGCCCATATCCCACTTCAGACCGAAGCCCAGCCCGCCCACGTAGGTGGGCCGCGACACCATGGGCCAGGCCGTGGATTCCTCGGCGATGGTCTGCACGTCGGGATAGTGCCGGTACACCTCCTCGTTGAAACGTCTCAGGAAAGAAATGGCCTCCAGGTTCTCATTGCCTCCATACCGGTTCGGTATCCACTCCCCCTCCCGGCGCGAGTAGTCCAGGTAGAGCATGGAGGCTACCGCGTCCACCCGGAGCCCGTCCACGTGATACCTGTCCAGCCAAAAGAGGGCGCTGCTGATGAGGAAGCTGCGCACCTCGTTCCGGCCATAGTTGAAGATGAAGCTGCCCCAGTCAGGATGAAAGCCCTTCCTTGAGTCAGCGTGCTCGTACAAGTGTGTGCCATCGAAATAGCCCAGTCCATGCTCGTCGGAGGGGAAATGCGAAGGCACCCAGTCCAGGATCACCCCTATGCCCTGCTGGTGCAGGTGGTCAACGAAGTACATGAAGTCCTGCGGCGATCCGTACCGGCTGGTGGGTGCAAAGTAACCAAGGGTCTGGTAGCCCCAGGAGCCGTAGAAAGGGTGCTCCATAACGGGCAGCAACTCCACGTGGGTGAATCCCATTTTCTGGACGTGCTCCGCCAGCCTCGGCGCCATCTCCCGATAGGTCAGCGGGCGGTGTCCTTCCTCAGGGGCCCGCATCCAGGAGCCGAGGTGCACCTCATATATGGCCATAGCGCTGTCCAGTGCATTGCGGCGCCTCCTGTCCTGCATCCACCCCTGGTCACCCCATGCATATTCCAGGTCACAAACGACCGAAGCTGTCCCGGGTGGCACTTCGCTCCAGAAGGCAAAGGGGTCGGCCTTGTCCACCCGGTACCCGTGGTAGCGGGAGACTACATGGTACTTGTAGACGTCGCCAGAGCCCACCCCAGGGACGAAACCTTCCCAGATACCTGACAGGTCCCGGCTACGCAAAGGGTGGCTCACCTTGCTCCAACCGTTGAACGCGCCCATGACGAACACCTGCTTCGCATCCGGGGCCCAGACGGCAAAATAGGTCCCGGCGACGCCGTCCACCGCCATGGTGTGTGCACCCAGTCTCTCGTACAGCCGGAAGTGGTTTCCCTCGTTGAAGAGGTAGACATCCTGGTCCGTCAGCCGGCTGACGTCATAGCGCACCTTTGCGGGCGCCTCATCTCGAGGGGCCTGCCGTTTCCCCTTGGTTTCTTTCTGCGTCATGGTTACTTCCTACCGCTGCTTCGATATCTTCTTATCTCGCCCAACAACCGGTTGACCTGCGGCAAGCGGCGCATCTCTTCCAGCGAGTAGCGGGCCCTGTGGCGCCAGTTGCCAAAGTCGTCCCCGGTGCCGGGCACATTCTGTGGCTGCGTCTCCAGCCAGAGGTCTTCCAGGTTGGCCAGTACCAGGCGTGCTGGGCTGGCGCTCAGAAAGGCGATGGTGGCCTGGAGCACCGTGCCAGGATCGGTTGACGGCCCTGACAAGAAACCCGCGCCTCGCAGGAAGGCAACCAGGGCTTTCTTAGAAGCCTCGCGCCGCATGGTCTCCTCCTGGACACCGCGCTCGTCAAGCAATCCCAACTCCTGCCGCTCCTTGATATCGAGCCCCTGCCAGAAACCGGCAAAGGTGGGCATGTCGTGCGTGTTGATGCTGGCCACCGAGTCGCGCGGCGGTCTCCCGAGCGCCTGGTCGGCCTCGGTAGCAAGCTCGTACTGAACGACGTACATCCGGTGCACATCGTGCTCCCTCAATGTCCGATTAATGCGTACCGGGACAGTACCCAGGTTCTCACCTACCGGAATACACCTGTATCTGTGAGATTCAAGACTCAGGATAGCATACAGCTCATCGGCCGGGTAGCGAACGTACACGCCGTCGCCTGGTTGGCAGCCCTGAGGTATCCAGAAAAGGCGATGAAAGCCCATAACGTGGTCGATCCGCAGTATCCCACCGTGCTGCAGATGGTGCCGAAGACAGGCCAGGTAGTACCCGTACCCCTGCTCCCGAAGCCTCTCGGGGTGGAGAGGCGGCGTATGCCAGTCCTGGCCCCTGACGAAGACTGTATCCGGCGGCGCACCGGCGGTCACGCCCAGAGCAAACACGCCCTGCTGGCTCCACGCATCGTACCCATCAGGATCAACGCCCAGCGGCAGGTCGAGGTAGAACTGTACCTGCTTCCCAGCAGCGCTCCGGAAAAGGGCCTCCATCTGCTCATGGGCCAGCCACTGAGCGTAGAGGTGGTAGCGCCTGGCTTCCTCGTCGTAGTCACCCTCCTTCAGTGCCCCGCCCCGCAGTGGCTGCGGCCACGAGCGCCAGGGTGCCCGCTGCTTTTCACAGGCAGCCCGAAAGCGGGCATATTCCTCAACCATCGGATGTGACTCGGCAAATGCTTGCAGAGCACGCTGGCGTGGGGAGGGCTCTGCGAAGACGCACCGGGCCAGCTCTTCCAGCACCCGCCGCTTCATTGACATCAGGCCGGCGTAGTTCATCAGCGGCGCGCGGCGCAGCAAGTCCAGCTCCCTCTGGAACTCGTCTGACGCCAGGAGCGCCTGCGCCGGGCCGCATGTCCGCAGCTCCGGAGCAGCCGTGACATCGATGTAGAGATCACTCCACATGAGGCGGCTCACCGGCGCATAGGGGCAACTCTGCTGCGGGAAGGTGGGCAGCAGGGGAAGCGTGGCTACGACGCCTCCCCCCTCCTGGCTGACCCACGCCGCCAGTGCCTCCAGGTCTGTCAGATCACCGCTCTGCCAGCTTCTCTGACCGTGCAGAGCGTAGAGAGGCAAAAACACACCCCAGGCTCGGCCGCCCTCACCCTCGGGCGGCCTGTAGGCCCTGTAAGGGGCCGCGATGACCAGGCTTTCCACGATCCGTCCAGCCACCTCCAGCTCCAGCCGGTGATAGCCATTGGGGAGCCTCTCCGCCAGATCGAGAGCCCTGACCTGGTAGCGCCTGCCCTCCACCTTCGACTCCCACAGCAGGGGCAGGTCGACGCCACGCCACTGCCACACGCGGCGCTCGCCAGTGTCCAGAGTCAACTGGCCTGCCATGGGAACATCAGCCAGATTGGCAGGCAACCGCAACTCGATCAGTGGCGGCTGGCCGTTCCAGGCCACGATCACTGGCTCGACGGGCCGCTCCCAAGCAGCCTGCCGCCTTTCCCGCAAAGCCTGGGGTACATCTTCGACGCGAGCAACTGGCGCACCCAGCGATTGGAGGACTGCCAGGAGCACCTCCACAGAGGCCGTCTGCCTCTGCCGGTTCACATCGTAGTAGGCCGTTTGTACGCCGTACTCGTGGGCCAGCCGCTGGAGCATGCCGATGCCAGATGACCTCATCTATCCTCCTCCAGCAGTTGCAGGACTCCTTCGATCGGTACCTTCAGCCAGTCCGGTCGATTGTTGAGCTCGTAGCTCAGCTCATACATGGCCTTGTCCAGGAGATAGGCGTCAAGCAGCACCTTGAACTCCTCGGGGTCCTGGGGCAGCAAGGGAGAGTCCTCGGCCACCTCCAGGTACGCTTTGAGGAAGGTAGCCGAGACCCAGAGGTACCAGTAGCGGGCCCACTCCTCCAGCAGGGGCATATCCTCTACACGGATCACGGTGGGTGCCTGCCCGAGGAGGGCAGCATGGGCGGCGTAGTGAAACGAGCGGATCATGCTGGCCACGTCCCTCAAGGGTGAGCGCTTCAGACGGCGCTCGGAAACCGGCCGTGCCGGCTCCCCCTCGAAGTCTATGATGACGAACTCCCGGCCGGTGTAGAGCACCTGGCCCAAATGATAGTCGCCGTGACAGCGAATGCGCATTCCGGTGATCTTTCGCTTGAGGATGGCCCGGAAGCGCGCCAGTATCTCGCTCTCCAGGGCAAGCACTCGCTGGGCGTCTTGCTTCAGTTCCAGGGGGACATCGTCGATGTGATCGCGGAGCAGTTCCAGCGCCTGGACGGCCATGCTTCGCATGGCATGGTTCACGGAGCGCTGATAGATAGCCGAGAACGGCTCAGGGGCGAACTCCCGGTCGTCCCAGTCCAGTGATAGGGCCAGATGAAGCTCGGCAGTCTGCTGCCCCAGCAGGCGTGCCGAGGCCAGGTAGGGGCCGACCGTCTCCCCGGCTATAGCAGGCAGGTTGCTCCTGCACAAGGCCAGCAATGAACTCTTGACGTGGGGCAAAGCGCGTCCCTCTGACTGAGACAGAACGAGCTCAAAGTAATGGGCCAGGCAGTCAAGGGTGTATGTCCAGGCATCTCCTGCGTTCAACACATATCCGTGCAGAATCCCCAGAGTGATGTTGGCGAAGCTCTTCCGCGATCGGTACTCGAGGGCGCCAGCTACAGGAGGCACGTGCGGGAAAGGTACCTTCTCAGTGAGGAAACGACCGATCTCCAGCTCCGGATTCGTCTCCGCATCAAGGCGCCGATACAGCTTCAGCAGAAGCCGGTCTCCGTACATCATGGAGGTGTTGCTCTGTTCCGCCTTCATAGGGGCTGGGGTCAGGGCGGTCCTGGCCGGGCCGCGGACCTTGCGGAACACTCTAGTGGGGAAGGCCGCCATTTCCCCAACCTCCCCCCGAAAGCGCCGACGCCGGGCAACAGCCTCGAGCAAGGCATCGCAGAAGTCCGCATCGAACAGCGCATCATAGACCACCCCTTCTCTACCCCCATCCCTGCTTTTCAGCTTGAGACGGGCCACTACAGCCCGAGGAGAATCGACCAGCAGTTGCTCTGCCCGGTCGCCGGAGGCAAAAGCAAGTGGAACGAGGTAGGTTTCCGGCTCTCCTTCAGTGTACTCGAGCCGGACCAGGACCAGATATGAGAGAGAATCGTCGTGAGTCACCGGGATAACGTCTCCGATCTCTGAAGACTGGATATGGCGTCCCTTGCCGCCAAACCAGCGCTGCCTCAGCATGTAGTAGGGCAGTATGCCCTCCAGCGTCGCCCTGGTCCGCTGCTCGAAGATGTTCTCCCACCTGGCTGTAAGGGCAAGCTGGGGCACGGGGGCCTCGGCCGGCCTCTCAACGGGTCTGATCTGCGCCGGTCCCTGTGGCACCAGGGAGAACCAGTAGAAGGCATAAGGACTGAGGGTGACGAAGTAGGGTGCTTCGCCGATCGGCGGGAACTCAGACCGGCCGAATACCTCGACCGGCACATTCCCCTTAAACTCGCTCAGATTCAAGCTGACATGCTGGGCTACGCGTGATAGATTGGCCACCACCACGATGGTCTCATTCTCATAGCGCCGGACAAAGGTCAGCACCTTGCGGTTGTCATGGTGCAGAAACTCCACGCTGCCCCGGCCAAATGCCTTGAAACGCTTTCTCAGCGCAATGAGCCGCTTCATCCACCAGAGGAGTGAGTCGGGGTTGTTCTGCTGCGACTCAGCATTGACAGCCTCGTAATGGTACTCAGGATCGATGATCACCGGCAGGTATAGCCTCTGCGGGTTCGTTTGCGAGAATCCGGCGTTCCGGTCAGGGCTCCACTGCATCGGGGTGCGGACTCCGTTGCGGTCCCCGAGGAAGAAGTTATCCCCCATGCCGATCTCGTCCCCGTAGTAGATGATCGGAGTTCCCGGCAACGAGAAGAGAAGACTGTTCATCAGCTCAATCTTCTTCCGGTCATTGTTTAGCAACGGGGACAGGCGGCGCCTGATGCCCAGGTTTATCCGGGTAAGCGGGTCATGGGCAAAGACGCGATACATGTAGTCGCGCTCCTCATCGGTCACCATTTCCAGTGTCAGCTCGTCATGATTGCGCAGGAAAAGGCTCCACTGGCAGGTGTGCGGGATGGACGGGGTCTGCTGCATGATGTCTACAATAGGGAAGCGGTCCTCCATGCGGGCAGCCATGAACAGCCGTGGCATCACGGGGAAATGGAAAGCCATGTGGCATTCATCGCCATCCCCAAAATAGGCCGCCGCATCTTCAGGCCACTGGTTGGCCTCCGCCAGGAGCATGCGGTGCTCGAAATGTCCGTCCACATGGCGTCTCAAATCCTTGAGGAAGGCGTGGGTCTCTGGCAGGTTCTCGCAGTTGGTGCCCTCGCGCTCGTACAGATAGGGCACCGCGTCCAGCCGAAGCCCGGAGACGCCCAGCCCGAGCCAGAAATCGACTACTCGAAGGATCGCCTGGCGAACCATGGCGCTACCGTAGTTCAGGTCAGGCTGATGCGAGTAGAACCGGTGCCAGTAGTAAGACCTGGCCACGGGGTCCCATGCCCAGTTGGAGGACTCGAAGTCCTTGAAAATGATGCGTGCTTCCTTGTACTCGTCGGCAGTGTCACTCCAAACGTAGAAATTGCGCCAGCGGCTACCCGGCGGTGCACGCCGTGCCCTCTGGAACCAGGGATGTTGGTCCGAGGTGTGGTTCATGACGAGCTCAGTGATAACCCGGAGTCCCCGCCTGTTGGCCTCTTGCAGGAAGTGCCTGAAATCACGGAGCGTGCCATAGGCAGGATGGACATCGGTGTAGTCGCTGATATCATAGCCATCGTCCTTCAGGGGCGAAGGATAGAAAGGGAGTAGCCAGATAGCGGTGACTCCCAGGTCCTGCAAGTAGTCCAATTTCTCGGCCAGACCGGCGAAGTCGCCCACGCCGTCTCCATTGCTGTCGTAGAAGGCACGCACGTGCAACTCATAGACGATGGCGTCCTTGTACCACAGTGGGTCCTCCTCCAGCCAGAATGACTCCTTTTTTCTCTTCTTTCTCACGGGCATGTCCTGTTTCGATAGATTATCCGACGGCCCGCTCACTGACCAGGACGCAGCATACGGAAGATGTGGGCCGGGACGACCTGTGGATTGAGCTCCACGTAGTTGCGCCGACCCTGCCAGGCATAGCGGGCATCGCTGAGCAGGTCGTGCACCTGGTAGGGTTCCGAAGGGTTGAGTCCGAAGGTCTCGAGCGGCAATTCCACCCAGCCTGACTGCGTGTAACGGTAGTCCAGGTTGACCACCACCACAATGACATTGGACAGGTCTTCGGTCTGTTTGCTGTAGCAGACTATCTGATCGTTGTCTACCGTGTGGAAACGCAGGCTCCAATCGCTGTGGAGCGCAGGATTGTCCCGCCGAATCCGGTTGACCCGGGCAATAAACTCCTTCAGGCTATCAGGCCTGTCCGTATCCCAATGCTTGATCTCGTACTTCTCTGAGTCCAGGTATTCTTCGCTCCCCGGCTCCTTTGGTCGGTTCTCGCACAGCTCGAAGGCCGGCCCGTAGATGCCATAGCTGGCACCGAGCGTTGCTGCCAGGACAAGGCGCGTCATGAAGGCAGGCCGCCCGCCTGACTGAAGGTACTCCGTCAGGATGTCCGGCGTGTTTGTCCACAGACTGGGCCGGAAGTACTCTCGAACAGGTGTTTGGGTAAGCTCGGTGAAATAGTCAACGAACTCCCACTTCGTATTGCGCCAAGCGAAATAGGTGTAGGACTGGGTGAAGCCCAGCTTGGCCAGCCGATACATGATCTTGGGGCGGGTGAACGCCTCAGACAGGAAGATGGTGTCCGGGTGCTTCCGCTTCACGTCACCGAGAAGCCACTCCCAGAAGACAAAGGGCTTGGTGTGGGGGTTGTCCACCCGAAAGATACGAACACCTTGGTCGATCCAGTATAGCACCACGCTCCTCAGCTCCTCCCATAGCTCTTGCCAGTGCTCCGTTTCAAAGTCGAAGGGGTAGATGTCCTGGTACTTCTTGGGCGGGTTCTCGGCGTACTGCACCGACCCGTCCGGCCGCCAGCGGAACCACTCGGGATGCTCGGCCACGTAGGGGTGGTCCGGGCTGCACTGGAAAGACATGTCCAGGGCGATCTCGATGCCATGCTCTCGGGCCCTGGCCATCAGCCGATGAAAGTCGTCCAGTGTGCCAAGCTGTGGGTGAATGGCCTTGTGCCCGCCTTCCTCAGCACCGATGGCCCAGGGGCTGCCCGGGTCCTCAGAGTCACCCATGGGGGCGTCGTTCTTGCCCTTTCGGTTGGTGCGTCCGATGGGATGAATGGGCGGAAAGTATAGGACATCAAAACCCATCGAGGCAATGTACGGCAGCTTGGCCTCGCAGTCCCGGAAGGTGCCGTGTCTTCCCGGCTCCGGGGTGCATGAGCGGGGAAACATCTCGTACCAGGAGCTGAAGCGGGCCTTCTCCCGGTCAACCACCACCGCAAGGTCCACCGGGTAGGTGACAGCAAGGCCTCTGTCGGGGTACCTGGACACAAGCGCAGCGACCTCATCGCTCAGGGCCAGGTCGATCCTGGCCTGCTCCGAATCTACCTGCGCCTGAAGGCTTCGGGCCCATCTCCGCAGTTTCTGCGCGCTGCCGCCAGAAGCACGGCCGGCGGCATCTGCTATCAGTTGTGCCCCCGTGAGCAGCTCAACCGCCACCTCCTGCCCTGCTGCGACCTTCTTCTCCAGGTCCCGCCGCCACGTCTGGAAACGGTCAATCCAGGCTGTGATGCTGTAGTAGTAGCGCCCCAGTCGGGTGACCCTGAAGGCGGCCCGCCAACGGTCGTTCACCAGAAGCTGCATGGGCACCTCAACCCATGCCGAATCGCTGTCTGCCCGGTAGAGCAGGACAGCCGACAGGGCATCATGGCCATCGGAGAAGATGTCTGCCTCCACCACCACCTCCTCGCCAATGGTCCGCTTTATGGGGAAGCGGCCGCCGTCGACCTCGGGCTCGACGCGCTCGATGACTACCCGTTTTCTGCCTTCCTCTACCGGCACCTTATCTACCTCTGTGCGCTTGGCCATACCAGCCCACCTGGACACGATCAATATGTGTTGCGAATCCCTGGGGAGCCAGTGGAGAGGCACCCCGCAAGAAAGTCACGTTGCGGATGTTACGTGACCGCCGATTGACTGTCAAGGGACAATTTGCTTCGCGTAACACGTGGCCAAGGACCTGAAGGCTGCCTCAGCAAAGAGTAACCGAAACGAGCGCGAGATATCGGCCAGGTTGGGCCAGTAGAAGGGGCCAAAGGCTGGCGCTCGTTCCACAGAAGCGCGCCTCGGGTAGGGCTGGCCGGCCTCAATAAACGCTCACCGGTAGAATAGGACTACCCTCAACGTGCTCAGGGAAACATCTGGCACCATCCGCTGGCTTGCACCCCGCCCCGCCCACACTACCGAAGCAGCGTTCGGACAGGTCTGAAGACCTGGCCCCATAGCACGGCGCCTGCTCCGCACGCGGTGGCCTCGGCTGCCATGTCGGCGCCACTCAACGGGGACGCCCCCTCCCTCCAACCACCTATCGACCCCAGAAGGGGTCTCCTACAGACTGGTGACCCTGTAGGAGAGCCTTTCCAGGCTCGATCGGGGATGGGGCAGCCAGACCGGGCGCACCACGAAGCCAGGTTTCAGGACTCCCCGCTTCCGGCTACACGGCGGGGACAGAAGACCGGGCAGCAGGTATGTACATCCGCTCGGTGTACTCTTTCACCATCCGCCTGGCACAGAAGAGAGGCATAACGGAGCGAATGGCCTCCTTTACCATGCGGACCCAGCCGTGGGGCACTCCGCTGCGGTCCATGGCATAGTAGAGCGGCACAATCTCGTTCTCAAGCAGGGTGTACAGCGACTGCGCATCAGTGCGGTCCTCCTCTGTCGCGTCAGGAGCTGCCCCCTCAGCCCCGATCACCCAGCCGTTGGCACCGTTGTAGGCTTCACGCCACCAGCCGTCGGGAACGCTGAAGTGAAGGACGCCGTTCATCGAAGCCTTCATCCCGCTGGTCCCGCAGGCCTCTTGAAGGCGGCGCGGCGTGTTGAGCCAGACATCCACGCCCTGGACCAGGTAGTGCGCCATATGCATGTCGTAGTCCTCGACAAAGGCTACTCTGCCCTGGAAGTCGCGGTCCGCGGCCGCAGCGTACACACGCTGGAGGAGATGTTTGGATGGCAAATCGGCGGGGTGGCACTTGCCCGCGAATATGATCTGCACCGGCCGGTGTTCATGAGTGACTATTCTCTTGAGGCGCTCGACGTCGTGGAAAAGCAGCGTGGGCCGCTTGTACTCAGCGAACCGACGGGCGAAACCGATGGTCAGCACTCCCGGGTGCAAGAGGGCACCGGTGGTCAAGACC
>Ga0180301_10001373_pt1 | contig 19220 bp, 16 predicted proteins | sample GuaBasSediGuay16_FD_121797 | JGI IMG/M metagenome (GOLD analysis project Ga0180301, IMG submission 121797) | Subseafloor sediment microbial communities from Guaymas Basin, Gulf of California, Mexico - Guay16, Core 4569-2, 12-15 cm | ecosystem: Environmental > Aquatic > Marine > Hydrothermal... | reverse complement strand
GTTTCATAAAGATAACAGCTTGGCATTGTTAGGATGCTTTTGCTTAAACCTTCTGCGGTAACAATTTGTCACTAAGGTTTTGCTAACAAACCATCGACATTTTTTACCCTTTGGGCGAGCCGACGATCTCACCGCATCCGCTGTGTTGTAGCCCACTCGCGGTAACAGACTACAGCGTCGCGGGCTACGCCTTGCGGCTGCGGCGACCTCGGCTCGTGAAATATCCGGGTTAGGGTAACAGCTCAGGGGGCAAGGTGAACGATTACACTTTGGGTAACACTTCAGCTCTTTGAAAAAATGGTCGCTTCAACGACGATCAAATTTTGATTCGTGTAAAACTCGAGCCTAAGTGAGCGTAAAGAAACAACAGTGGTCATCTATTAAATTGACCGTAAGGTTTGTTATTAGTTGAGCTTTTTACAACACCCCCAATAGTTCACTGTTTTTTCTAACGCTCACTAAGACTCTCAGACAGTTACCCTATCTCAAAATTTGATCGTCGTTGAAGCTCGTTTGAATCTATTTGTTATATAAGGCTAAAATGATACCATTTTAAGTTTATATGAGTGAGAATGATGAAGGTCTTTTGCTCCTGTAGTTGGGGACAGCACAGCCGCCTGTTTTTCTATAAAGCTATGTTGCTTGCCTTTTTACTCCTCTTTTTCAGCCATGCCTTTTCTCCTCCCTTAAAGGCAAACGATGGCCAAGAAAGGTCTTTCGACATCCCTCGTTTGCCGCAAAGGATCGTCTCTTTGGTTCCCACCGTAACAGAGGAGCTTTATCTCCTGGGGGTAGGGGACAAGGTCGTGGGGGTTACAGTGTATTGCCATAGGCCACCCGAGGCCCAAACCAAGGAGAAGGTCGGCACAGTCGTTGATGTGAATATTGAGAAGATCATCGAGCTTCGTCCAGATCTGGTCATTGCTTCACCCCTCACTGATCACAAGCAGACAAGGAAACTGCGTGACATTGATGTAGAGGTGGAGATATTCTATGAAGCTAAGGATTTCCAGGGGCTTTGCGAAAACTTTTTGAGGCTTTCACAGCTTGTTGGAGCAGAGCGAAAGGCCGAGAAGATCGTCGAGAAGGCAAAGAGGGAACTGGAGGCCGTAAAGAAGCGCATAGAAGGGATTGCCAAAAGTAAGGTCTTTGTTCAGATAGGGGCGAACCCGCTCTTTACTGCCGATGGGGGCTCCTTTTTCAATGATCTCATCGAGTGTGCAGGCGGGATAAACATAGCGGGTGATGCAAAGACGGGCATCTTTAGCAGGGAAGAGGTGATCAAGAGGGACCCTGATATTATTCTGATCGTGACCATGGGGATTGTGGGGCAGAAGGAAAAAGAGGTCTGGCTTAGGTATAAGACCATAAACGCCGTAAAAAACCACAGGATTTTTACCTTGGACTCCTACCGCGTCTGCAGTCCCACTCCTGTTAGTTTCGTTGAAACAGTCAAGGAGCTGGTGGAGATATTTCATGCACAGCAGTAGAATATCTACCTGGATTGTGTGGACCTTTTTCCTTATGGCTATCCTCGCGGGAGTGGCTTTTTTTTCTCTGGCCGTGGGGGCGGTAGATCTCCCCTTGAGAAAGGCCTTTTTTCTGCTGACAAAAGGCCGCGGGACACCTGAATACACCATCCTATTTGAAGTGCGCTTGCCCCGCATCCTTCTCGGTTTTGCTGTGGGAGGGGGGCTGGCCATATCAGGGGTCATCCTTCAAGGGATGTTTCGCAACCCCTTGGTGGAACCTTATACCTTGGGCATATCAGGAGGCGCGGCCTTAGGGGTGTGTTTGAATATGGTGGTGGGGGGCCCAAGGGGTTTGGGGCCTTTGGCCACGCCAGCCAGCGGTTTCTTAGGGGCAATGGGAATCGTTTTTATGGTCTACGCCATCAGTGTGAGAGGGAAAGTAATAAGGCTTTCCCGCATCCTTCTCGTAGGGGTGATGGTGAGTTTTATGGCGTCATCCCTGATCATGCTCGTGATGGCTGTGACCAGGACGGAGGACCTACACGGGATCATCTTCTGGATCATGGGCTCCCTGGAGGAACCGAGCGCCGCCCTGATTAAAACGATTCTCTTCATCTCCCTTGGAGGGATGATACTCTCTTTTCTTTTTGCAGTAGACCTCAATGCCCTCTCTCTGGGGGAGGAAGAAGCCTTCCATCTAGGGATCGAGGTGGAAAGGGTAAAAAAGGCTTTATTGCTCATCGCCTCCCTTCTTACGGGCTGTTGTGTCTCTGTGTCCGGGATAATCGGTTTTGTAGGTCTGGTGGTTCCTCATCTGATGCGTCTTCTTGTGGGAAGCGATCACAGGATCCTTTTAGTGGCCTCCTATATTTCCGGGGCCGCCTTCCTTATTCTCTGCGATACGCTGGCAAGGGTGGCCATTGCGCCTATGGAGCTCCCCGTAGGCGTCATAACCGGCCTTGTGGGTGGGGGGGTGTTTATCTATGCCCTTAGCAGAAAAGGTTATTCCTTTTAAGGACAGTTCTAAAACGTGTCCGTGCCCGTGTTTCGTGTCCGTAAATCTCGTTCTTTCGGACACGGGAAACGGACACTGACACGAAAGCTTGCGATTTATTTAGGCCATGTGACATACCCAAAAACCAGAATCTTTTTCTGAAAGTCTATCGTTGATAAAGGTTAGAAATTTATCCTGTGGTTACGGGAAAAAGATAGTCCTCAAAGATATTAGCTTTGAGGTGAAAACAGGCCAATTCGTAGGAGTCATCGGCCCTAACGGTTCGGGCAAGACGACCATTATAAGGGCGATAAGCGGCCTTCTCCCTCCTCAAAAGGGCGTTGTCTCCCTGGAGGGAAAGACCATAAGCGGGATAGGGCGTAAGGCGTTGGCGGTAAAGGTAGCCGTTGTGACTCAATCCCCGGAGGCAACACCACCTTTTTCAGTGGAGGAATTTATCCTTTTGGGGAGGGTTCCTCATTGGAGTCGGTTTCAGCTCCTGGAGACCAAAAAGGATGTAAAGATAACCGAAAAGGTCATGGAACTGACGGGGATACGTTCTTTGAGAGGGAGAAAGATGAGGGAACTGAGCGGCGGCGAAAGGCAGCTTGCCTATTTGGCTCGGGCCCTCGCTCAGGAGCCAAGCCTGTTGCTCCTGGATGAGCCCACGGCCCATCTCGACATAGGCCATCAGGTTCAGATCATGCGCCTTCTTAAGAGATTAAATGACAAAGCACTAACGATCATCGTTGTTCTGCACAATTTGAACCTTGCAAGCCTCTATTGCCAAAGGCTTGTCCTCCTTAATAAAGGACGCCTTCGGCAGGTCGGGCATCCCAAGGAAGTCCTAACAGAGGAAATTATAAATGAGGTGTACGAAACGTCAATCATTGTAAAGGAAGATCCTGGTACATCCCTTCCCTTGGTGTTTCCTGTCTACCAAAGATAGGATATTTTATCTTAGCTTTCGCTCAATGAAGGTTTTATTGATTCGGACCTGATGGATCAAGCCTCGCCTCGCGTTGTGGATGGGCTGGGACAAATGACAAGAATGATTCATCCTGAAATATTTTAGCAATGTATGCATCTCTATCAAAATCCTATAGAGGAATTTTCCCTTTCAAAATAGCAACCACCTCTTATATCTATCCGGACCATATCCTCCCCAATGCGAAAATGCTCGCCCCATATTTGGATGAGATAGAGTTGGTCCTCTTTGAAAGCGGTAGGGAGAACAACCTGCCATCTCCAGACGACATTGAACACCTGGTCACCATCACCAAGGAACAGGGGCTTACCTATCATGTCCACCTCCCTATCGATATCTTTTTGGGCGATCCAAACCCTGGCATACGAGCTCGTGGGGTAGGCATGATTCAAAAGATTATTACATTGACAAGCCCCTTAGAACCATCAACCTATACCCTCCACCTTTCATTAAACAACGACAATAGCCAAGATGGTGCAAACTTTGAGCAATGGAAAATGCGTCTTTGCAGCAGCATAGAAGAGATTCTGAAGACGGGTGTGGCCCCAACAAAGATATCTGTTGAGACCCTAGACTACCCCTTTGAACTCATAGAAGACGTCCTGGAAGCCTTTGGCCTATCGGTTTGTTTAGACTTAGGACACCTTATCCTGTACGGTCACTCAATTGCCGATTATGTCAAACGATACCTCGCACAAACGACCGTTGTCCATCTCCATGGCGTTAAGGATGGCACGGATCATCTATCGCTTGATGTACTAGGCAAAAACGAGATGGAAACGATTTGTGGAATCCTCAAGAATTTCTCTGGAATCGTATCCATTGAAATTTTTTCCTTTCATGATTTGAGAAGCTCACTTATGCTTTTGGAAAAATGGTGCCAACGAGAATAGGAGTTTAGCTTATGATATTTGACTTGTTCCAAAAAGGGGGGATCATTATGTATCCCCTACTTGCGTGCTCATTGGTTTCATTGACGGTGATACTCGAAAGAAGCCTCTTTTGGATTCGAGAAAAGAGGCGGGCAGACAATGCGCTCGTTGATCAGGTCCTTGAACTGGCTCGCTTGAGAAAATATGAGGAGATTAGAACGAACACACAAGGGTCTGCTGATTATGTAGTCCGGGTGCTCGTGTGCGGCCTGGTGCACAGGGAATACTCCCTTTCCAAGGCCATGGAAATGGCCGCACTGGAGGAGCTTAAACGGATGAAAACATACCTTCCCGTGCTCGATACCATGATTACAGCCGCCCCGCTGTTGGGTATACTCGGCACGGTTATCGGGATTATCCATTCCTTTGATATGCTCGGAAGGGCGGGCATCCAGGACCCACAGGCTGTTACCACAGGCATCGCCCAGGCCCTGATTACCACAGCGGCAGGTCTGCTTATAGCCATCTTTACACTTTTTCCTTACAACTATTTCATGTCAAAGGTGGAAAAAGCGGCTGTTCGTATCGAAAAGTATGCCACGTCTCTGGAGATTGTCCATGGGGGAGATATTAGGAAGTAAACGAAGTGAAAATTTTCCTGATCGGAGGTAAGGAACTTCGCTTCACTTCGGCCTCCAATGCCTTTAGTAGCCTTGCATTTAGTGTTGCTGGAAATGGCTGTAGGCCTGCATTCAGCGAAATTCCTTACCTCTTGGGGCCTGATTGGTATAAAGACCGTGAACCGTAATAGCGAGCTGGTCAATTCAACGAATTGAAAGAGATGCAAAGCTTGAGTTATTATTTAAGATGAAGCTACGAATTAAACAAAAGAGCGCCCGCATCGAACTGATTCCACTCATAGATATCATATTCTTGCTCCTTGTGTTTTTTATATATTCCATGCTTTCCATGGCGGTTTACAGGGGAATCCCCGTCATGCTACCTAGTGCTGAAACGGTTGAAAATGCAAAGGAGCAAGCCGTATTCATTACGGTTGATAAAAAGGGGAATGTTTTTGTAGATAAGGAGTCGATAGATAGGGATGAACTGCTGGCCCGCCTGAAAAGAGAGCGAGCGGCCTTCCCCCAAAAGGTGGCGATTATTTCAGGAGACGGGGATTCACCTTACAGGGTCTTTGTTGATGTCCTTGATAAAGCTAGACTGGCGGGGTTTCAAAAGGTCTCCATAGAAGCAAGCCCCAAAAAGAATCAACAGCAATGAAAAAGAATATCCTAATATCAGGAGCCGCTGCTGTTGCCATCCACGCACTCATTTTCAGCGTGCCAATATCAAAGACAGATAACAATACCTGTGCACACATCTGTAAGCCGATCTCCGTTTCCATCATCTATCCCCACAAGACCATTGTTCCTGTATCCCCTGTACAGACTTCTGCTCAGGCTTCGGTAAAGCCTTGTTCTGAGACAAGGGGCCATGTGTTCGGCAGGCAGACAGTTATCTCGAAGAAAAAAGTTGGTTCCAATAAGCGTCTTACCGTAAAAAGCGTGACTGTAAAACAAAGCCGTCCTGAGGAACTTCCAAGACGTGAACTTACGCCAAACGCGGATAATCAGCAGAAGCTTGTTGAGGAGAGTTCTCTTGAGTACGTGGGAAAGGACCAGGGCAAAAGGATTGAGAGGAGGTCCCCCGTAAAGACCGCCTCAATAAGTGAGCGTGTTCTTGGAGGTGAGCAGGAACACATGGGGATATCCCAGAGTGACCAAGCCGGACAAGACCTCGTCGTATATGCGAGACCCAAGTATAAAGAAAACCCGCCGCCCCACTATCCAAAGATTGCAAGAAGAAAGGGCTATGAGGGGACAATTCTCCTTAGGGTAGAAGTGCTGGAGAATGGAAAGGCAGGAAAGATCGAGATAGAAGAGTCATCCGGCTTTAAGGTGTTGGACACCGCCGCATTAAGGTCTGTCAAGAGCTGGACGTTTGTACCCGGCACAAAAAACGGAAAAAAGATAAAACAGTGGGTCATGGTACCCATAAGGTTTTCCTTGAAATAAGCGATCCCACAAGGCGCTGTTTTCCTCTTGACATCAGCAGATACTTTTACATATCATATGTGAACACAGATAAGTGGTGCCCTCAGGGGCTTAATAGGGAATCCCGTTAAAGTCGGGAGCGGGCCCGCCGCTGTAATCCTGGCCCCAATCACACCGATTGGGGAAGCTATCTCTTTGGCACATCCTCTTACAGGGATTAACGTCACTGTTCCGTCAAGCGGAATGGGAAGGCTAGCCAAAGAGCCGGGAGAGCCAGAAGACCTGCCACAGCCATAATGGTGGATCACGACCTCGTGTGCTAGGTTGTGAACACAAGACAGTTTTGAGGATAAAAAAGGGAAATCCCCAGGCTGATTCATCGGTCTGGGGATTTTTTTTGAAATGACAGACAAAGGAGGTGAGGATTTATAGGATCCTAAATGATTTGGTTGGATTCGTTCTAAGGGAAGGGAGTGCAAGCCTCCCGCCGCCCCGCGACTGTGATCGGGACGAAAGCCGCAAGTATGCCACTGTTTCGCCGTAGGTGGAATGGGAAGGCGCGGTAAGTAGGATGAACGTAAGCCAGGAGACCTGGACGAAACCTGAACTTTCACAACATTCCTCGAGGGAGGAAAGGAGGTTTTTATGAAGCGTTTCGTTTTGTTCATAGCTGTTTTTTTCTTTGGTTCTTTGCTGGTCCTTTCATCGGCAAACAGAGCATTGGCCCAAAATGGTGAGGAAGAAGTTCATAAAATGGAGGAGGTGGTCGTGACCGCCACCCACAAAATGAAGATTATAGACACACCGGCAAGCATCTCCATTATTACGGCAAAGGAATTGGAGGAGATGGGAGCAAAGAATATTGCTGAAGCGCTTAAGAGGATCCCCGGAGTCATTGACAAAAGTGCCAGTAAAGATGCCTTGGCTATTCGAGGTACCCAGAGTTCCATGGCCGGCGGGCCGGTAATCCTGATTGACGGGGTTCCCCAGAAGATAGGTGATTACAGATATGATCAGTTTGGCTTTATTCCCGTTTCCCAGGTGGAGCGAATTGAGGTCTTACGCTCAGCCGGAATCGCCTACGGCCCTGGCTCAGCCCGGGGGGTAATTAATATAATTACCAAGAAGGGGGAAAAGGATATATTTAGGGGAGAGGCTAAGACTTCTTACGGCTCCTGGAATACCACTGACAGTTATGCTTCTGTTTCCGGAGGAATAGACAAATGGGATTATCTTATCAATGCCGGGCATTTCAACACAGATGGCTATGAGGATGAAGTCACGAGAAGGTCTTCCGCTATGCTAAAGGTTGGATACAACCTAAATAACAATGCACGCCTTGGCATTAAGGGTAGTCTGATAAAAAATTACGCGGAATCTGCCTACGATCTTAAGAAATATAAATGGCAGTTGGAAAATTTCCGGAGAGAGAAACACTTCCCTAAAAGCGAGACGGATAATACATTGTACTGGCATACGGAAAAGGATCAGGATATCACCACCCTAGCGCTTGATTTTTCCCAAAAGGGTGAAAGACTGTTTATAGATTCGACCGCTTCCTGGACCGATTATGATGAAGACTACAGGGATTTGCATGAAAAATTTACGAAACCCAAAAATGTTGACTATAATGATAAGAATCAGAACATTTATACCTTTACCCTTTCAGGCGGGTATAATTTTGATCTCGGGATTGTCAGCTATACCCCTTCTCTGGGTTTTAACCTGGAAGACATAAATTTTGACCAGCGCCGATCTTATCCCAATGATCCGGGCAAAAATACTGACAAGTACGATTTTGATATTGATGAGCGCCAGTACGGCGTTTTCTGGGATAATGATCTTCTTTTTGGAGAAAACTGGGGCCTGAAGATCGGAGGACGGGTGGATAAAGCCAAACTGAAATTTGAAGACAAGGTTCCGAATGAGGTTGACCAGGACGAAACCATGTATGGTTGGTCTGTGGCCCCCTCCTACCATTTCAGTGATAAGGGTAACGTATATGCTTCTGCAGGAAGAAATTTCTGGCTCCCGACACCTCGTTACTATGCCTGGGCCGCGGAAAGGGGCGGGGATCTGAACCGTCCGGAGGACCTCAAGCCTGAAGAGTCTCTCACCTATGAACTTGGGTATAAACATATGGTTCAAAAGACATTTAACATCAGTCTGACCGGATTTTTCACTGAATATAAAGATAAATTTGCCTCTTATTACGACACCGGTGGCACCTGGAGGGGAATGAAAAATATAGGTGAAGCAGAGATCAAAGGTCTTGAGTTAGAAACAGACGGACGCATATGTCCCTTATTCGGTTATCGCCTGGTGGGAACTTATCTAAAGGCTGAATGGACCAAGGGGCAGATGCGAGTCTATGAACATCCTTCAAATAACAAGGTTATGCACGATCTGGGCGGATATGACATCTACGGAATTCCAAACTACACTTACGTGGTCGGGCTTGATTTTTATCCCGGTGAGGGCCTTAAATGCAGTTTTGATATAAATGGGACTGGACCGTATTACGTCGATTATTTGAACCGCATAGAATATGGTGCCAAGGCCACCATTGACACCAATATCTCTTATAAAATCAACAACTGGAAATTTTGGGTGCTCGGCAAAAACATATTTGACGAGGAAATTGAACGAGTGATTAACTCGACGGGCAAGCTCACCAAGGCCAATGGCGAATACAAAAATGCCTATTATGTCCTTGACGGAAGATACATGGAGGTGGGTGTGAGTTATCATTTTTAGATCTTTAATGACAAACAGGCGATCATCACGGAGCAAAGGTGTACGCCCCGTAATCGCTTACAGAGGGCAAATAACAATGCTAAAACAACTATGGATAACCAGTATTCTGGTTGCCTTTTCTGTATTTGGGATAAAGGTTGGTCTGGGGCTCGGCGCTCAGATATACAGCCGGACTATCTCTGTCGGTAAAAAAATAATATTTCTGGGAGGAACCCTCTTCACCTATCTGATCCTTTTTTTCGGCCTGTTTTACCTGATCACCCATTTCAGTCTATTAAACTATTTGGATCAGTTCATGAACGTGCTCCGGTATGGCATGCTGTTACATCTATGCGTGGCCCTGGGCCTCCTTCTCTGGGGCGTAAAATTACTCCTTAAAGACCCCGCCCGACAAATGAAACATCCCCATCAGGCCGGTTTGCTCCTCATTTTGCCCTGTCCTGTGTGCGCTACGGTTATCCTGCTCAACCTTTCTCTGGCCTGTTCTCTTTTTACCCTTTCCCCACTCCTGACCACGCTGATCCTCTTTGCCGTTTTTAGCGGGATTATCATTGTGACCCTTGGCTTGATTTTTCCCTTCCGCTATAAAATCGGCTCCGGCAGTTCATTCCTGGGTCTGGCAATGGCCTTAGTTTCCCTCTATTTTTTTGCCACGGTTATCATCGCCCCCATCTATCCAGAGATAAAGGCTGCTTTTGCCATGGCTTCTTCCAACAGTCCGGTAAACCAGGCGGATCCTTTTAACACCACCATCCTTGTTGTTCTTGTCTTTATCCTGGGAGGAGTCGGATTCATTAAGAACTATTTTCCCAAGGGAGGGGTTAAGTGAATATCTTCCCTGCATTTCAAACCATCCTCTACACTATTTCGACCGCACTTCTCTACCCGGTGGTGATCCTGCTTATTCTTCTCAGTCTATGGCTGGTGATATACGCCGGTGGATTCCTGGCCGAGTGGGTAAAAAGGAGGCGGTTTCATTTAAACAGTTCAGTAAGTGAGTCTTTGGAGGCAATTCAGAAAGAGGGGAGACTCCCCTCTGAAGTAATGGAAAACCTGCCCGTTCATATAAACAACTACGCTAAGGAATTGGCCGACATTGTCTGCGATAATCGCTCGTTCCGCGAGGAGCGGGTGGAAGACCTGATTCAGAGAAAGGAATATTCATTGCTTAAGGAAGTCGATAAGATTCGCCTGATAGTTCGTATCGGGCCGAGTCTGGGACTGATGGGCACCCTCATCCCAATGGGCACCGGCCTGGCCGGGCTGACCCAGGGGAATATGGCACAACTCTCATCCAGCCTTATTCTGGCATTTACTACCACGGTTGTGGGTCTTGCCCTGGGGATCACGGCCCATTTCTTCTCAGTAGTCAAAGAACGCTGGGTAACCGAAGACATGCGCCATATAGAGCTGATAACAGAGGCGATGACTAAAAACAGTGACCAGTGATCAGCAGTTAATGAATAGAAAAAGCTTGAAAGCGGCAACTGGTTAACATCCATAGGAAAATCATGAAGTATTTGAAAAGAAAGCGGCAGGACAGACACTTGGGCGCAAGACAGGAAGAGCCTCTACAGGGTGTAGCCAATCTTTTTGACGTGGCCCTGGTATTTATTGTGGCATTGCTTCTTTCTCTTATGGCTACCTACCAGATTCTGGATTTCTTCTCTGAGAAAAGTGAGATCACTATAGTAAAAAAGAATGAGCAGGGGCAGTTAGAAATCATCACGAAAAGGGGGAAAGAAATTAAGGTGGAAAAGGTTACTGACAGAAAGGTTGGAGGCGAAGAGGGGATTAAATTAGGAACAGCCTATCAACTAAAAGATGGAAGAATGATTTATGTGCCAGAAGAGTGAGCTTGTAAATCAGAGGCCAGAAGTCAGAAACTAAGTAACACCTTAGGTCTGTTAAAAAATGGTCGCTTCAACAACGATCAAATTGTGATTCGTGTAAAACTCGAGCCTAAGTGAGCGTAAAGAAACAACAGTGGTCATCTATTAAGTTTACTGTAAGGTTTGCTATTAGTTGAGCCTTTTACAACACTCCCAATAGCTCACTGTTCTTTCTAACGCTCACTAAGGCTCTCAGACAGTTACCCTAGCTCAAAATTTGATCGTTGTTGAAGCTCTTTTGAATCTATTTGTTATATAAGACTAAAATGATACGAAACCAAAAGTCAGAAATCAGAGTAAAGTGGATGAGTATAATTTTCCTGTGTGTATCTAGTTTAGTATCTTCTCAGGTATTTGCACAGAACAAAGGTAAGATTACTCTGCTTATAGGCGTATCAAATTCTTATAAGGTAAGCAGGGCTATTTCCGAGGTGGTTAAAATCCTGGAAGTGGCCGACCGCTATGACTTTTACTTCTATACCAATGAGGATCTGGAAAACCAAAAGATCGACGATCAGATTATTATGGAGTCAAAGATTCTCATTGTTGATATTATGTATCGGAGTCTGGTGGAATATGCTCTAAAAAATGCGAATTTTGAAAAGACAAAGGTCTATGGCGTTCGTTACGGGGCTACAAAATCAGATAAAATCTTATCTGACCCTATAGTAAAACAGTACTATACTCCGGCTATTAAAGAGAATATTAAAAATCTTCTTCTTTTTCTCCTTAATCGTGATTGTCATCTTGACATAAACTATGGAAAACCTTTGACCCTGCCCAAGACCGGAATATTCCACCCCAAAAGTGACAAAATCTTTGCCAATTTCAGAGCGTATCTCTCCTGGTACAAAGGAAAAGGTCTCTATAAAAAGGATGGTTTCTGGGTCGGGATACCTGATTTTTCTTCCTATGTCTTCCCCGGTGAATCTGGAGAGATTATCGGTTCGCTCATAGAGAACCTAGAAAAGAATAAGATTAATGTCTTACCTGTCTATTCCTATCCATCATATCTTGCCCCAGAGAAATTCTTTTTCGACCAACAGGGAAAAAGCCGGGTTGATATCATCTGTGCCCTTTCCTTTAAATTCACCGCTATTGATGATGAGAATACGAAGAAAAATCTAATCGAATTGGAAGCTCCGCTTCTAAATGCCATCAGGATGTTTTCACGGACCATTTCTGAATGGGAAGAATCCCCGCAAGGATTAGGGCCGATGGAAATCTCGCATGCGATATGCACTCCAGAATTTAATGGACTGATAGAACCATCTGTTCTTGGCGGCAGGGTGGCTCTGAAAGATGAACATACCCGTAGAGAGGTTTACGTACATAAGCCCATTGCAGAAAATATCGAGTTTATTATCAAACGGATAAGGGCATGGAGAAATCTTCAAGTTAAGCCAAATAAAGATAAAAAAATTGCTATTATCTATTACAACCATACCCCGGGCAAACAGAATGTCGGCGCAAGTTATCTCAATATCTTCAGAAGCTTAGAGGTAATCCTGAAAAGAATGAAACAGGAAGGTTATACAATTAAGCGTGAACTCCCTTCAGAAGAAGACATTAAGAATCTTGTCCTGCAGAGTGGACGCAACATCGGCACCTGGGCCCCGGGTGAACTGGAAAGACTTCTTGCCTCTGAACGCGTTGTTCAGATTCCAGTCTCCAGATATCTTGAATGGTATAGTGGAATAGATAAAACCTATAAACAGGAATTAGAGAAAGAGTGGGGTAAGGTTGAAGATTCAAAGATTATGGTGAAGGACAAAAAGATTATCATACCCTGCGTGAACCTGGGAAATATTATCCTTCTTCCCCAGCCAACACGAGGCTGGGGTGATGACCCGATGAAACTTTATCATTCTACCCAGCTCTGGCCACATCATCAATATACTGCCTTTTATCTCTGGCTGAAAAAGGAGTTTCAAGCAGATGCAGTTATCCATCTCGGAAAACACGGCACCCATGAATGGCTTCCCGGGAAACAGGCAGGCCTGAGCCGGTCCTGTCCTCCTGAAGTCCTCATCCAGGACCTGCCTAATCTTTATCCTTATATCGTGGATAATATTGGTGAGGGAATACAGGCGAAACGACGCGGCAGGGGAGTGATTATCGACCATCTCATTCCAGCGATGAAAAAGGCCGGGGCCTATGAAGAGTACCGTGCCCTGTCCAGTCTCATTGACGAATATAACGATTCCCTGACCAGAGACCAATCCCTGGCCAGGAAGAAATTGCAGAGGATTGGAAAACTTGTAAAGAAATTAGGCGTGGATAAGGACCTTCTTCTCGAAGAGATAAACGACGAGTCAGTGGAGAAGATAGAACATTATCTTATCGAATTGCAGGAGAAAAATATTCCCTATGGATTGCACACCTTCGGGGTTTCACCTGAAGGAGAGGCTCTCAAAGAGTTCAGCCGGTTGATCAAGGAAAGAAATGAAGATATTCCCCTGAGAGAAATCAAAGATAAACTGAGCTCTTGCCATCTGGAATTAGACCGTCTTATTGCTGGTCTGGAAGGGAGATACATCCCATCAGGTGAAGGAAACGACCCCTTGAGAAATTTCGAGGCTATTCCCACAGGAAAAAATTTTTATGGGTTTGACCCGGCAAAGGTCCCTTCAAAAGATGCTTATACACTAGGAAAAAAGATGGCTGAAGAGATGGTAGGAAAATATCTCCAAGAAAAAGGAGAGTATCCGGATAAAATCGGTCTCGTGTTGTGGAGTACAGAGCTCCAGCGTAATGAAGGGACCCAGGTCGGTACTGCGCTATATCTCTTGGGAATGAAGCCTGTCTGGGATAAGAACGATAAGGTAATCGGCGTTGAACCTATTCCTGGCGCCATACTTAAACGACCAAGGATAGATATTCATATTCAGGCGTCAGGTCTCTTCAGAGACTGTTTCCCCAATGTTATTCTCCTTATAGATGAGGCAGTGCGTCAGGCAAGTCAATTAAAGGATGTAGAGAATTTTATTGCCAGACACAGCCGTAAGATAAAAGACTATCTCCTGAAAAAAGGCTATTCAAGGGAGGATGCTGAAGATTTGAGCAAGATAAGGGTTTTTTCAGCCATGCCCGGCAGTTACGGCACAAAAATAGATGATCTTATCCCGGCCAGTGGGTTGTGGGAGAACGACGAAGAAATTGCTGATGTCTTTATTAATATGGTCTCCTTTGGATATGGCAAAGGGGTCTGGGGGAAGCCGCTTAAATCCGCGTACAAGAAGAACCTGGAGGATATAAAGGTGACAATGCATACCAGGTCAAGCAATCTTTATATGACTATGGACAACGATGATGTCTTCCAATACCTGGGCGGTCTTTCTTTAGCCGTAAAGCGGGTGAGCGGTGAGTATCCTGACGTGCTTATTTCGCGGCAGGAAGATAGAAGGAAGCTACGTATCGAGGATATTGAAAGAACCATTGGAGAAGAACTGCGCGCTCGGTATATTAATCCCAGATGGATTGAAGGAATGAAAAAAGAAAATTATGCTGGGGCAAGGGAGATGGATAAATTTGTGGAATATATGTGGGGCTGGCAGGTCACAGCTCCTTTTGCTATTGATAAGACCAAGTGGGAGCAGGTCTATGAGGTTTATGTTCAGGATAAATATAACCTTGACCTGAAGGAATTCTTTGATGAGCATAATCCCTGGGCAATGCAGTCTATCAGCGCCCGAATGCTTGAGGCAATACGAAAAAAATACTGGGATGCTCCCGAGGAGGTCAAAAAGGACTTGGCCAAAGAGTATGCAATAAGTGTTATTGAGAAAGGGATCGCCTGCTGTGAGCATACCTGTAACAACCCGGCCTTAAATCAAATGGTGGTCAATATCATTTCTTTACCCGGGCTTCTGTCTCCGGAACTGATCAATCAATTCCAGGCAATTATCTCCAAAGCAACGGGGATGAGTCTGGAGGAAGCAGTAAAAAAGAGAGAAGGATTGCAAGAGAAACTTGCTGAGGTTATTGAAGAGATTCTAGAGGAAGAAAAGGTGGTTAAAAGTAAGCCTGAAAAGGAGAAGATTGAAGGGTATGAGATGGTTGAGGAAAAGAAAGAGGATACAAAACTTGTTACTTCCGGTGCTGCCTGGGCAGTAATTGTTATCGTTCTTGGTTTTATTGGACTTCTTGTTATTGGATGGTTGCGAAAGATGAGATCAGAAGATTAGGGAAAGTATAACGGTTTGATTAAAAGAGTGATTTTCACATTTCTGGCAATCATGATGGTGGTCATGTCTTCCATATCCTTAAATGCAGAGGAAACAAGGAGTACAAGTGACTCTGACAGGATAATAATTACCGCCGAAGAGATTAAAAAGCTGAATGTGCGAACAATAACTGAGCTTTTAAATCAGATGCCGGGACTAAGCGCGAGTGAGTCCTCGGTCAGCCTTCGTGGTTCCCGTATGGTTCGGGTGTTGCTTGACGGGAGACCAATTAATGATCCCCTGTCCGGCCATCGAGCCATTAAATGGAATCTGGTCTCCTTAAATGATATCGAGAAGATAGAAATATATAAGGGCAGTGGTGCAGTGGCCTTTGGCGATGACACGAGCGGTGGGGTAATCAGCATAAGGACTAAAAGGATCAAGGGTTCTCAGGGCAATATCGAGGCATCTTTGGGGAATTTTAATACCCAAAACTATAGCCTGAATTATCGACAGGATATGAACGCCGGTAAAAGCAACTCCCTGGACGCGAGCGCCTCGGTTGAGGGAGCTTCTAATGGGGTGAGCCCTTTTGGCTTAGGAGTATCCTTGGGCTGGGATAAGACAGATGGCTTCAGAAAAAATGGAGACAAGGATAAGAAAAGAATGGGGGTAAAGGGCAGCTACAACTCCAGTAAGGAGTGTTCCTTTGATTTATCATTCGATTATTCCGAAGAGGATAGGGGTATGCCGGGTCTTCCTGCCTTTCCCACCCCGAGGGCCAGGTCCGAATATGAAACCTTTGCTTCCTCCCTCACAGGCAAATTCAATCAACTGAAGAGTTGTACATATTTCAGCCGTTTCCACAAAGAACACCGGAATCCGGATAGAGGTTTGGAAACTATCCTCAAGAGTTGGTCATTGGGAGAAGCCATAAGATCAAGTGTTACTCTGGATAAGTGGGGAGCATTTAACACAGGTTTGAATGTCGAGATTGCCCAGGTAGAAGGGAATAAGGTAAAGTCACAACAAGAGGAAAAGGCTGGCCTTTTTGTGGCCAAAGAATTTGAATTTGAGAGTCTTCCACTCACTCTGGGCACTGGACTCCGCTGGAATTGGTACTCCGAGTTTCAACAGGTGGTTAATCCTGAGATTAAACTGGGTTACGATCGTGGCAATTTTGGGATTCAAGGATCTATAAGTAAAACAAACAACACCCCTACCTTTCTTCAAAGATATTATGAGAGTTCTACAACCAGACCCAATCCTGATTTAGGGATGGAAAAATCCATGAACTATACTCTGGCCTTCACTTACCAGCGGGACAAGGCCCTTGAAGGGAATTTGTCGTTTTTTTACAATGAAATAGAGGATCGTATAACTTATGTCAGAGGGGAGGGCGGTATCGGAAGCTATGAGAATTTCGGAGAGACAACTCGAAAAGGGGCTGAACTCTCCATTAAATGGAAACCCCGTAAATATCTGGAGATCAAACCGTCATATATCTATCTTTTAGCCAAAGATGAACGCACAGACTACTGGTTGCCATGTAAGCCGGAGCATACAGCAAGGGTTGGCCTTCTATATAAAGCGTTTGCAGATCTGACCCTTGCCATGGATACAAAATATGTCTCCAAACAGTATACACGGTCTGACAATAAGGAATCAGTCCCTGGATATTCTCTGACCGATTTCCGAGCAGACTACTATCTGAAAAAGGCGAGATTATTTCTAAAGATAGAGAACCTGTTCGATAAGGATTATTATTACGGGGACGGTTATCCAGCCCCGCCAATGACCTGGCTGGTAGGGCTGAGTTATGAATTGTGAAACAGATTGTACGAATAAAAATGGACATAAAGTATGCACATAAAAAAGTATAGACGACGAATGAAGCTTAAAGAGCTTCCGGCCATTGTTCTTACTGCCTTTGGTACGGCACAAAGAGGCAAGGCGGTTTACGAATTGTTCGACAAGTTAGTGCGTAATGAGTTCAAGGATTACGATGTTTCATGGGCGTACACATCCGAAATTATCCGGGAAAAAACAGGGGATCCGGGGATATTGCAAGCCCTGGCATCGCTTGAACAACAAGGCTTTACCAAGGTCGTTGTTCAGCCGCTTCTGATCTTCCCGGGCACGGAATATGAGATTCTTGCAGATTCGTGTCAGTCGTTTCCCGGCCTCAGTGTGCTGGTGGGGGAGACGCTGTTGCATCGGTGGCATTTTGTTGAACAGGTACTGGATATTATTTCAAGAGATTTTATTTCTCCTGAAGAAGGAATCAACCTGCTCGTTGCCCACGGCACACCACTTTCTGGTGACTCAGCAAATATTGTTTATTTAGGGCTTGACCACCTCCTGTCTCAGAGATTTAGCAATGTCTTTTTTTGTTCAGTCGAAGGAATCCCTAACAGGAAAGGTGTGTTTGGTAAGATTCAAGGAACTTTGCCTTCCTTTGATGCAGACAACAGCAAGTTAAGAGCCCGCCTCATACCGTTCATGTATGTTGCCGGGCTCCATGTGGAGCAGGACCTTTTGGGAGAACAGAACAGCTACAAAAACCGTCTGGAAGAAATCGGATTTAGCGTGGAATGTTTGACCGTTCAGTATCAAGGAAAACGATTTCATAAGGGACTCGGTTTTTATGAAGGAATTCGAGAATCTTTTCTCGACAGGTTAAGGCGTTCGTTGGATCTTATAAGATTTTGTTGATCCCGAATGTTTTAAAATGATGCAACGGACTGATGGTTTAGCTTGGGGATAGTTGTTACTTGGAGGATTCATGATGATTAAAGCAACAGGCATCGGTAGTGTTCCCCACAAGGATGTAAAAAGCATTTGTGATCTCATCCTGGACAGGTTTCCGGATATGCCATTTTGGCCTCAGTTATTCAAGGTAAATCCACGGGAAAACATGTTTGTGCAATTTGCAGAGGCCCTGCCTTGCCTGGAAGCCGACTTGGACAGGAAAACGGTCCGAGTTGTCCAAACAAACCAGGAAAGGGAATTACTCACCTTCTATGATTATTTTGACCACAATTGTTATGAGTATTTCAAGATAGGGAAGGATCACGCCCGAGGATTTTACGCGCTCATGGAGGCGATTGAGAAAAATGGACATCCCTGTGTCTTTATCAAGGGGCAGGTTATCGGTCCTATCACTTTTTTGTCCACGATAATCGGAGACAACGGTAAGGCCCTCATCCATGACGACATGATGAGTGATGCCATCCCCAAAGGACTCGCTATGAAAGCAGTGTGGCAGGCGAAAGAGATCGAGAAGGCGGGCAAGATTCCCATCATATTTTTTGATGAACCCTATTTGTCCAGCTTTGGTTCGGCCTTTGTCCCTCTGGAACGAGGAAAAGTGGTCGAAATGCTCAATAATGTTATGAGCATTTTGACACAGAAGACCAGGGCACGGGTAGGTATCCATTGTTGTGGAAACACCGATTGGTCGATGCTGCTTGAGACAAAGGCGGATATTGTGAGTCTCGACTCCTATGGGTTTGGAGAGTATTTCACACTTTATCCGAATCAAATTACAAAGTTTTTGAATCGCGGAGGGGTTGTGGCCTGGGGAGTTGTTCCAACGGCTGAATATCGAGCTTCAATTGATTTGAAGGAAATTAAGAAAAGGCTTAGGATATGTTTTAACAATCTGGCCTCAAGGGGAGTCGACACGGACAGGCTGCTTCGTCACTCGTTGATTACACCATCGTGCGGCACAGGTCTGATGCGTGAAGCTGATGCCACCAGGGTCCACAACTTGACTGCTGAACTCTCGGCTGATCTCCCTTCCGCAGGATCTATCGAAGAGTGGGTTCAGAATTAATGTTGACATAATGGGACGAACAGCATAAAAAGAAAATTCAGAAGTTACCAGGTGCTCCTCAAGAGCTTAATAGGGAATCCCGTTAAAATCGGGAGCGGGCCCGCCGCTGTAACCCCGGCCCCAATCACACCGATTGGGGAAGTTATCTCTTTGGCACATCCTCTTATAGGGATTAACGCCACTGTTC
>Ga0180301_10001372_pt1 | contig 19226 bp, 20 predicted proteins | sample GuaBasSediGuay16_FD_121797 | JGI IMG/M metagenome (GOLD analysis project Ga0180301, IMG submission 121797) | Subseafloor sediment microbial communities from Guaymas Basin, Gulf of California, Mexico - Guay16, Core 4569-2, 12-15 cm | ecosystem: Environmental > Aquatic > Marine > Hydrothermal... | reverse complement strand
TAATTATAAAATCTATGACGCAGCAGAAGGAGTATGAGGGAGTATTTGAACAAGATAATCCATTGATCACATTAACGTCTACAGTTGAAAAAGCTCTTGCAAGATATAGCATTGGTTTATTAGAAGCTACTTTAAGGGCTGCCGCTGCATCGAAGAATGTTGAGATACAGTTTGATGCAGACAAACCATTGAGGGTAGAATTTGAACTACCGACAGGCGGATCTATAATATACTGGATAGCGCCTAGATCGGCTTAATCCTTCTTTTCACCCTCTTCAAGTCTACTAAGTAGATCTAATATTATCTTTTCGGCTTCCCGCCTCCTAGGTTTAACCTCAGTTTTAAGAGCAACCTTTAAAACAGGAAGCCATACGGGATTGTGGCAAATACTTCTTTTAGGACATGATAAACAACAATAAGAACATACCATCAGGTCGTCATCAAGAATGCATTGTTTCAGTACATGGTATTTGCCACATATACTACATCTTTCCCAATAAATAGTCAATATTCAAACCTCCAGTAGATATTATCTCCAATAAATAATAACTATATTAAGGCGATAAAATTAATCTGTTCCCTTAGCTAGAGTATCATTTGGCCGTACCGATGATATATGGTATCCGCGGCGGGGAACAGCTAATAGCCACATCCCGATGAGGGTAGCCCATATTGAGGGATGAAGGTCTTTACAATACATTTATTCCTTTATTGGCTAATATCTGCTTGAATCTCTGTCCATCGCCAAACATGTGAACATTATTAAATAATATATAACTATCTCTATAACTGATCTCTATAAGCATCTCATATAGTTTCTCAAGATCCTCATCTGTATATTTATACTTATAGTTTGTCTCACCCTTTCCAATACCATGTAGCCTAATGTAGTTGATCCTGTGCATATACACTGGTTTTCTCTTAAAAATATCAACTATATGTGTTATACTATATTCTTCAAGTATATTTCGGAGTACATTTAATGCTTGTTCACTAACCCATCGTCCACGAGGCTCCCATCCTATGACTATATCTTTCGGAGTAACTGATGTTATTTGCTTAAAAAACTCTTTAGTCCAATTAATGGACTCATCATTATATGGCATTGAAGCTGGAGTTTGAAGAACAATGACCTTAGCATTTAATTTTAGAGCTATATCTAGCGTTTTTTCCCATGCAGCTATGTTTTCATTAGTAGGTTTAAGCCATCCGTAGTTTTCTAAGATACCGCCTGGTTTTCCCTTAAGTTTTCTCCATGTAGGACTCTTACTCGGATGAGTTATAACCTGCCATGCCTTCATAGTTAATATGAAGCCCGTGGGCATCTCCATTCTTAGTTTTTCTACCCACTGGATAGAAGGAAGATTATAGAAAGTATTTTGCAGCTCAACCAATGAAAAGACGCTATAATACTTTCTTCGAGATATGGGGAATCCACAACATCCAACACGTACTGTTAATCCCATATACTACACCTAGATAATGGTTTATAATAATTCCTAAAAATATTTAATATACAGCAAACATTACCTTTTATAGGCTTGGTATTAGTGATAAAGAAACACTCCTTTAATAAAGAATACACCGAATTATAGTATAGCAAATACCTTATTTGATCATAAGCTTTACTTATTCTTAAGATCCTTGTTTAGCTATAATGATTTTTGAAAAGATCTTACTTTAACCATTCTAATAGGCTCAAGTCGATTAAGTAGCTTTTCAAGTTCTTTTTCAGTAGTTATTGTCGACTTAGATACGTCTGCAACAACAAGGCATTCAGCAGTTTCACCACGCTTTAAAGCTGTACACCTAGTTATAATCATATCAACACCTTGTCTAGCAAGTTCACTTACAACTTCAGCCAATGCACCAGGTCTATCTTCCATCTCAAACTCTATTTCTAATAGCTGGGCTTCTTGAGATATCGGCGATACAATAACTTCTTTCTTACTAGTATCAGCAATTAATAATACATTCATTCCCTCTCGTATGTCCAATGCTTCTCTAATAACAAGAGGGATAGTTATTCTACCTTTACTATCAACTTTAACGATCTCCCTAATCTTCATATAGTGTACACCTCAACTCTACCAAAATATTATTAGTGATCTAAGCTTAATAAAATAGTGGTATGAATAGTTAACTAGAACATAGGTTTCTCTATATGACTTAAGTAAACAATATTCTTTCCAACACGCTTTTTCCACTCAGTACCTATAGCAACAATAGCAATTACATCAGTAACTGTTGCCCTAGCCCTAGCTGCAATATTTAACAATGCTCTTAAAGTTCTACCAGTAATCACTAGATCTGTTATAATTACAGCATTATCCCTTCTACTAATCATATCCTTATCAACATATAATGTTTCAACATCCTTCATAGACCTTACAATAACCTCTTCATAATAGCTTACATTGGGATATTTTCTTCTCTTAACAAGAACTATGTCGCTTCCAAGCTCTAATGATATGATAGTTGCTATGGGTAAAACCGTGGGGCTTCCAACAACGATTTTATCAATTTTCTTACCAGCAAGTTCAGCAAGTAGTATAAAGGCTATTATCTTTACTAGATATGGATCCTTAAGTAATCTAGATAGATCGATCACTGTTGATTGCTCCCTTTCAAGAAATCTCTTAATAATATTATCTATATCAATAGCTGAAGCTAGCGATGCCAAAATATTTATTGACTGTGAGAAACTAGGCACTATAGAACCACGTACATAACGGCATAAAACTGATTGGGAAACCCCTGTGATCTCTGATAAATGCTTATAAGAAACCCTCCTCTTTAGCAATCTAAGGAATTCAATAGCCAATAATCTTGCCCTTAGAGCCATGTATTTATCTGTAGAAAACCATGACTCGAGATTAGACTTAATCCTCTTGACAATTACTGCATGCGGCTTAGTCAATGATGCTGGAAAGTAATCATCTATATTCATTCTCGAATGCCCTCATTACCCTTATACATCTACATAGGATTATTTAAATAAGTTTTAAAAGTTGTTATTAAATACCAGTATATAGGGGATGAACGGGGTCTTAAAATCTGATTAAAACATGAGGAGAAACCCACGCGGCGACCTCCTCACATTATTGCTTAGGTGATGCCTAATACCGTCTCTGGACGATATTATATCCAGAATTGTTGACACACTGAAAATATTATGTGATAGTACTGACGCATTAAAGGATCTGATCTATAGTGCACTACATGATGCGTGGTATAATAATGCGAATTATATTGAATTATGTATTGAGGGTCGTTCATGGGGTTTTAATTACTTATGTATAGTATATCATGTTGTATTTTATAGGTATCCGGCAGAATTGGGCCTTGTAGATTTTTATCCAGCGATAATTATCCATAAGGATAAGGAGCTCGATAGAGATATTGAGTATATTCTTAGAAATACCCTTGTTATCCAAAGTGTTAGGGGTGTTATAAGGTTCTATGTTGGAAAACACGTTTTAAAATACCTTAGAAGATATAGATGGGATTGCAGTAAGATATCATATAAGGTATATACTGAGAATCCTATGGGAGAAGTTGATGAGTAGGCAAGTAAGAATTGTTGTTAGGAAATGGATTGATGACCAATTATTTAAGGAGATTATGAGGATAGCCGATTATCTAGGCTATTATAGGGGAGAAGGATCAGTTTTTAAGATCAATATAGGAAAGGCTATTGCTAATGGATATACTGTAGAGGATATAGTTAATCTACTTGAAGAAGCTGGTGTAGAAGTTTCACAAGAAGATCTTGAGCTGATCAGGGAGAGCTATAGGGATAAGACACTTATTAGGATAAAATGGGATGATTCGCGTGGGGAAGTTATAACGCATATACCATGGAGTATATACAAGATTGTAAAAGAGGATCTTCGAGGTTTCGGCGCTAGGTATGTCGGTAAGGATGATTATGGTATAATGTATAGTGTACGTGCTGATAAATTATATGACTTTAGGAAATATATTGAAGATAATGGGTTCTCTTTAGACGATAGTGATAGTTTAACTATTGAGAAGAGACTTAGTTTTAGACTGGAATTCACTGGTGAGCTTAGAGATTATCAGGAAGAGGCTCTTAGGAAATGGATTGATAATGGTGGTAAAGGGATTATTGCCTTACCAACTGGTTCTGGTAAGACTGTTATAGCTATAGCCGCTATACCAGTTATTAATAGAAGGACCCTTATTGTAACGTATACTAAGGAGCAGATGTTTCAATGGAGGGAAATGATCTATAGGTTTACAGATATTGATAAGTCCTATGTTGGGTTATTTTATGCGGAAGTTAAGAGGCTTGCACCTATAACAATCACTACTTATCAATCAGCATTTCGTAATATAGGGATTCTCGGTAGATATTACGACTTCTTAATAATCGATGAATGCCATCATTTACCAGCTGATAAGTTTAAGACTATAGCAATACATTCGATAGCACCATATAGAATGGGGCTTTCGGCAACAGTTGTTAGGGAGGACGGCAAACATGTAGAGTTATTCCCATTAATGGGGGGAGTCATCTACCATATTACTGCTGCAGAGTTATCTGCTAGAGGATATCTTGCTAGATACAGAGTGTACATTGTAAAGGTTAGGCTAGCGTCAGACGAGATTAAGGAATATCGTGAGCTCAGAAAGACCTTTAGAGTATTAGCTGGTAATCGAGGTTTTAAAGAGGTTTTAGAAGCTGCTAGAAAGGGTGATAAAAAAGCAGCTGATGCATTACGCATACATAGTAGGCTTAGATTATTAGTTGCTAATTCTAAGAATAAGATCAAGAAGGCAGTCGAAATAGCTAGGAAAGAGCTTAAGTCTGGTAACAAGATCATTATATTTACCCAATACATTGAACAGGCTAAGAAAATTAGTGAAGAATTAAATGCCTACCTATTAACTGGCGAACTTAATTCAAAGACCAGGAAAAGAATACTTAAGGAATTTAAGAAAGTGCCTACTGGTATACTTGTTGTGACAACAGTAGGTGACGAAGGACTAGATATACCTGATGCTAATGTAGGCATACTTGTATCAGGTACTGGTTCTAGAAGGCAATTTATACAGAGACTGGGTAGGCTGTTAAGGCCTAAACCAGGTAATCAGGAGGCTAAGCTTTATGAGATAATCATTGAGGGTACGCCTGATGAATATTTATCTAGGAAGAGAAGGAGTATATTATTTGATTATAGCGATCTAAATACATAGTATATAGAGTACTGAGTTAAGAAGTAATTTAAATAGATCAATTCCCTTTGGAATAAAGTTTATCCTAACAAGTCTCTTAACTTCGTATACATCAATAAAAGATCTATAGTTCTCGTCTATAACTACATAAGCTAAGGTATCATAGTTTGTCTTTTCATTGAGGTACCTCTTCAAAGCACCTAAGTACTTCTTATCAAAAATATCGATATGATTAAGCACACCATAAGATATTGGATGATTAGGTTTTAAAGACACTACATCAACGTTATCCACAATATTATAACATATCTGCAACTTTATATCATTAGATAATGATGTATATATATTGTAAGAACTATCTATATAAATACATTCTCCTTGATCAATAGTTTTAAGTTGGTTAAATAATTTCCTTAAAAAATCGCCTATTAATACACTCTTACATAGTCTGCATGTTTTTATCCATATATTTTTTAAGTTAATATAGTATTTGATGCCATATTGTTCTAATAGATCATGTAATCCCTTGTTTCCATATATAAACAAGCTATTTATGCCTATGGATAGATATAGTCTTATGTTACTAGATGTCTTGACAAGAGTATATCCTACTTCTTCAGACTTGAATACATCATAGTCTTTTAATGAATTAAGCAATTCCAGTAATAAATCATTATCCATATTATATAATATACTGCTTTCAATGACAAATACATTAGCTGGTACATTAGTCATATTGTTTATACCCTATATCTACCTTTCTAAGAAGAGTTTAATTAACTTGTTAAGATAACATATCCTTTGATAAATAATTTGAGGGGTCTATAAATGGATTATGAAGAGAGTGAAGCAAAGAGAAAAATAGCAATATTTGAAGGCGAGGGTAAAATAGGCGAAGTTATAAAAGAATTTGCAACCATACGTTTAACACCAGAGGACTTCTCAAGCCCAATAGCTTTACAAATGGCCTTATCACGTATCTATAATGCTCTACTTAAAAGTATGGAGAAAGGACCTAAGAAACACTATGTTGCGGAGATCAGATTTAGAGATAGCCTTGAAAATCCCATTGTTTTTGCAATAGATCTCGGCGAAGAACCTCCTCCATTTACAAGGAAGAATATTAAAGCGAGGATAATTGTAGAGTTATTTGAGGAATAACTAACTTGAATATGATGATTCTTGTAAGGGCTGATCAATAGATGATGTCTAACCAGGCTACTGAGCATAAATATATTAACCGTTGGCTTAAGAAGAGAGAATTTTTATCGTATTATCTAATCTATAAAGTCTATGGCTCTAGAAATTTCAATATAGGTGAAGCATCAGATCTACTTATTCAAAAATTCTGCTGTAGTAGGAAAGTAGCATACAATATTATTAAGAGATTGTATAAAACTGGCCTTCTTATTAAAGTGGATAAGGCCATATATAAATGTAGAGACCTACATGACGCGCTTGATAGTTATTTATCAACGTATATTTTAAAACGTTGCAGACAGCGCGAAAGAGAAAGTGCATGAGAAAAATACATTGATATTGTATTACTATCTATACTAACCCAGTTACTCTGCCTCTAATACAATCTCTATTGTGCTTACACGTGTCTGGCGGCCATTGGGGTTGGTTACTGTCTGGCTACCAATTTTGATGTCTTTAACCTTTACCTTCTCTGGTAGGAACCTGCTCCTAACGATCTCTACTGTGTCAACCGCCTTGCTGATAGCGCGACCTCTAGCCTTTACTACTACCTCTTTAACGCCTTGGTGTATTAGGGTTAGTACAGCTAGTACATAGTTCATGACGTTTTTCTTACCTACTAGAACTGTATTGCTTGGTTGAGGTGTTGCCTCGGCCATGTCTATTCTCCTCCTACACTAGATATTACTGGAATCCATGATATTGGGGTAGCTGTATATAAGTGTTTCCCATCTAGTGTTATTAGGCCTCCTCATTTTAATTCCAACCCCATCAACCTACATGGTATTATCGGAAGAGGTATGTTGAACTTGCCAGTTAACCCTATATACAGCGGTTTATGCCCCTCATGTGGTAGGGAAGCTGATGCTTACTCTATAATGAATTATGGAGTTTGTAGGAAATGCTTTAGACAAAACACAAGCTACAAACTTGGACTTATAGAGTACAATAGATCAATTGAGAGTGAAATAGTAGAGTTTGAGGAATATTTTCGAAGGGCTACTAGAGGCTATAGTCTATGGGGCAGCCAGCGTATATGGCTTAAGAGATTGTTTAAGGGTGAAAATACAAGCATCATAGCACCAACAGGTATTGGCAAGACAACATTGTTATTAACATTCTCACTATATATGAGCAGTAGATACAGGAAGAAAATACTCATATTAGCTCCCACATCAAGTCTAGCTAAACAAATATACAATAGACTGTCCTTAATGGCTAAGTCAACTGGTTATAATGGTAAAATAGTATTTTATGATTCATCATCCAGAAAAAGCATGAGAGACGAAATAATTGATCGTATTAGGAAAGATGATTATGATATACTGGTTATAACAAATGCATTCCTATCAAGACATCCAGCCCTATTTGAGAGAAAATTCTTCGACATAGTTATTGCAGATGATGTTGACTCCATACTTAATCGGTCAAAGAACATTATTAGATTACTCAACATGTTAGGATATGATCAGGAGACTATAATGCTTGCTAGAGAACTAACCGATCTAAGAAGTAGGCTCTTAGTGTTGAAGGCGAATGGATTAGAGGATAAATATAATGAGGCTTTGAAAAAATATCTTGATATAGAGGCAAAGCTTAGGGAGGCTAAATCTAAGAATAGACATGGTCAAATCATGGTGGCAAGTGCTACTGGAAGAGCACGCGGACCGTACATTGCTGTTATGAGAGAGTTACTGGAATTCGATGTCACTGGTATAACCCTTTATGCAAGAGATGTGTGCGATACATATATCGTTACTGAGAAGAACAAAATTCTACAATGGATTTATAGAATAGTTAGTAAGATCGGTCCTGGGGGAATTATATTAATAAGTTCATTTCATCCATTAAAGCACTCTATATCAATAGATGAGCTTGTTGGTTATTTAAATAGGAACACAGATTATAGAATAGCTAAGGCTACACCAGCTAATGTAAAGAAACTTCTTGATGGAAGAGTAGATATAGTTATTGGATCCGGTTCATACTATGGAGTCAGTGTTAGAGGTATTGACTCACCAGAGAGAATAAAGTACATCGTATTTATTGGCACACCATGCTTTTCAATTGAGATCAATAACTTACTAGCAAACATTAGGACTTTGTACAGAATGCTCATACATCTCAGCGAGAATGGATATGATGTTAGGGAATACATGATTAAATTATCAAAGATACTTAGATACATAAATCGTAAGGAATATCGTATCATAACATCACTGCTTAAGGAGAGAATAACGATCGACGATGTATCAAACACTAAGATCATTGAATGGTATAACATTGTAAAAGAGATAATGGAATACACAGTTAATAAGTTGAAGGAAATACTTGATATGAAACAAAAGATTGTTGTAGGCACTATAGTACTTATAAAGCATGGTTCTAAGTATCTAGGTTTAATACCTGACCTAATGACTTATATTCAGGCTAGTGGACGTACATCAAGACTATATAATGGGGACATGACTCATGGTCTGTCAATTATCATAGAAGATAGAGAATTAGAGGAGCTTGTAAAGGCATTGGAGCTTAAAATGAAGTTTATAAATAGAGAGACTTCATTTAAGAAGTTTACAAGAATAAATCTTAAAAGAGAACTTGAAAAGATCAAGAAATCTAGGTCTAGAAGTGGTAGTTCATACAATATACATTTTAAGACCATATTACTAGTTGTTGAATCACCTACTAAGGCCAGGACTATAGCTAATTTCTTTGGCAAGCCAGCTAGGAGGAGAATAGGTCAATTAATAGTTTATGAAACACCTATTGTAGAAGGAAATAAAATCGTATATTTAAACATTTTAGCCACTCGTGGACACATATTTGATCTAACAACAGATCCTTCCAGAGGGCTTTATGGGTTAGAATATAATGTAAGTAATGAAGAGTACAATCCAGTATACAATACTATTAAGAGATGCCGTTTATGTGGACATCAGTTTAGCCATGGAAGCATATGTCCAAGATGCGGCAGCACAAGTATTTATGATGCTTTAGAAGTAGTTAATGTTTTGAGGAAACTAGCTAGTGAAGTTGATGAGATACTAATCGGTACAGACCCAGATATCGAGGGCGAAAAGATTGCCTTCGACATCTATCTTATAGTAAAGCCATTAAATAATCATGTCTATAGAGTAGAATTCCATGAAATAACTAGGAAGGAGCTTGAAAAAGCACTTAAAGAGAAGAGAGCTATAAACATCAATCTTGTTCAGGCACAACTCTATCGTAGAATACTTGATCGAATTATAGGGTTTAGCCTCAGCACTGAATTATGGAATAAATTTAATAAACACTGGCTTGGAGCAGGCCGTGTACAAACACCTGTTCTTGGATGGATCATTGACGCCTATAGAAAGTGGAAAGAAAAACAATGTATTGCAGTATCCATCATGGCTGGTTCTGAGAAGCCCTACTTGCCTATAAGGATTTGTATAGATAGTGGGGAAGCTGCTAAAGAGATCTATGAGGAGCTTATGAGAGAAGGTAAAATCGTTATTAGGGTTATAGATAGATTTGAGAAAATTGTTAAGCCTAAACCTCCATATACAACTGATGAACTATTATATGATGCCTCACGAATAGGTATACCTGCATCACTTGCCATGAAGCTTGCTCAAGAACTCTTTGAATCAGGTCTTATAACATATCATAGGACTGACTCAACATATGTATCAAATACAGGTATTGAAATTGCTAAGAACTATGCTAAGGAGAAAGGACTTAGTGAATATCTTGTCCTTAGACATTGGGGTGATAAGGGTACTCATGAGGCTATAAGGCCTACTCATCCATGGGATGCAATTGATCTTGAGAAAGCATTAGCTGAAGGATTAATTAACATACCTATATACTTAACACCGCTACATATTAGATTATATGATCTAATCTTTAGAAGGTTTATGTCTAGTCAGATGAGAGAATATAGTGTTTTATGTATAAAAGCTATTGCTGAAATACCAAGAAAATATAGTGTTGAAGTTGAAATACCATACATGGTTAAAAGTCATGGCTTTGATTTAGTGGCTAAACCAGTAGTTTATACATGGCTTCCCAGCACAAACATTATGGAGCTCAACATAACTAAAATTAGAAAATATAGAACTTCTAGAGAGAAATTAATGGATCATGGTTTAACTATAAAGAAAATGAAAGAAGTTGGCATAGGAAGGCCAAGTACATACGCATCAATATTATCAAAGATACGTCGCCATGGGTATGTTATTGAATCTAAGAAGAAGAAATATCTAATACCTACTAAGACGGGTATTGAAGTATATAATTATCTAATTGAAAATTATCCTGATCTAGTATCTATTGAGACAACTAGGTACATGGAAAAGCTTATTGATATGATAACTATTGGAGCAGTAGATGCCATAGAAGCTATAGAAGACATACTTAGTAGATTAATAAGCCATAAGCTAATAGATCATGAGTGGTATATAACTAGAAAATTAGCTAAAGCCTCCTCTTAACATGTATAGCTATATAAGATCTTCTTCTACCTTTGAATCGCTCGCTACCAATCTCTATATTAATGATCTCTATAGAATCTCCTAGTCTTTCTGACAATATCCTATAGACATCAACAGCTTTACTTATGAAATCACCTCTTCCCTTAATAATGATCTCGTCTATTCCTTGATTAAAATTAACAACAGCATCAAATACGTAATCAGTTATAGGTTTTCTGGATACATCTATAATCTTTATATTTGCCCCTAAAACCATTCCCTTATCCACCTCTTGTAACCTACAATACGGGTTCTAATTAGGTTCTATTTAAGCATAGTTCTTTATATAGATATTCCATCATCAATAAAGAAAATATGATAGTTACAATGTATATTTGTCAGCCGGAGTTCCTATATATCATCTATTAATCATGGGATAGGGCGTTCATCATCAATAAATGATTAAATTTAGGGTCCATTTATATCTTTTCTTACTGCAAGTGATATGTATTTTTCTATTTTTTCGCCAATTTCATTAACGAGTTTTTCTGTGTCAATACCATGTTTACATACCATAAACAACGATTGAGGTAATGATGCTGGATTAAGTAGATGGGCATTAATAATTTTTGCTTCAATAAATTTTAATATAGCTTTGTTTTTCTTATTGTTTATATACACCCATATATATTTATTATTGTTTATAGACGCTATTGAGACTGTGCTATTATTTATAAGGACTTTTTTAATAATCCTTAATGGTAGTTTATTAAAATCTTTAGCTGGCATTAAGGCCCTTAACTCATAACATAGCATATAAATCTTATTTGAATATTGCCTAAGAAAGTTGAGGAAATTATTAATAATCTTTCTTTTTCCTAATCTAAATGTTATTGTAATTTCTAAAGTGTTTCCACCCAAATAGACAATGTTCTTTATACCATTACTAGTTAGATCCTTTATAATTTTGCTAATGATCATGCTTGATTCAAATACTATAATAAGTGTAAGCCTAAATTTAAAATTAATAAATGGGTCTGTCGGGGATAACTTCTTCATTATATCTGTAGAAATCATTTCTTCATCCCCCTAGTTTAAACATGAATGATCAGTAACACGTGCCCTCTTCATTGAAAGTACTCTGTCCGTGGCGTATCATCATATCTAGTATACTGTTTTGTATCAAACTCTTTAATTAGATTAATCTTAGTTCTTGGTATGCAAGCAGCTTATAAGTGTGTATTTATATTTTTGATATGTAGGTGTCTAAGAGAATGTATGGCCAACCATCAACTAAGAAGATGATCATGATCTCTCAGGTATCCATTATAGCTTTCTCGTTCATTTCAGTATTCCTTAGACAATATTTTTGGTTAATAATAATAATATACATGTTCTTACTCATGGGTATTACATCATATACAACAATGAGAAAAGCCAAACCCAAACCAGAGGATCTTAAGAGTTTATTGTTTAAAGAGCCGAATGCTATGAAGATTGCTATGGCTGATAAGTTGTTAAATAAGGAGCTTATGAAGCAGATGAAAGGTATGATGCTAGGCTTCGCTACATTGCCCATAGCACTTGTAATATTCTCTATATACCCATATTTCATAGCACCTTATGTTAATGAATTTATTGATAGAATTATCGAAGACCCTATACTTGTATCGTTTCTTAATTTCTTTATAATGTACGAAGTAGTGTTCTCAGCTATTACTGTTATAAGAACACTTCTGTTAAATAGATTCACTTTTGAAAATATAATGTTACCGCAGAAATTCGCTGTCTATAAAAGAGGAGTTCTAACTAATGAAAGAATGTTTGTAAGATTTGAAGAAGGACAATGTTTTAAATATAATCCTAAGAGGAAGTTCATAGAAATAATTAATCCTAAGGTTAAAGGCTTTAAGCTTAGACTCTATAGTGAACGAATTAGTGAATTAAGAGATAGATTACTAAATACTGGAGCTATTAGAGAGTGTGAAGAATAATGAAGATAAAACACAAGTGTATTGTATGTGGTAGGAAATTTCCTCAAGGACAAGGTATAATCATAGACTATGGTAAGTACAGACTAGCGTTCCATAGTAGTAGATGCGCATCTAAATTTCTAAAACTATTACTTGAAAGAGTTCCTGAAGAAACCTTGAATAAATACATCGAGAAAATTATTGAAGAATTTGAGGAAAGACTTGAATTAATTAGAAAAATTAAAGCTAAAAAGATATAATCAGTTCGCGGTAATGTCATCATCCCCTTATAAGGGTCCATGGGGGGCAAGTGTCTTCATCTAATAATTAACTCCTGTATATACAGTTATTATATATTGTGTATCACTGGCAACCGGCCTTAATGCGTTCTTTTATTTTATCAATTATTTCTCTTGTTAATCCAGTCTTTCTTGCAAGATCGACTGCTTTTTCAAGGGCCTCATCTTCATTATCTGCTTGTATGTTAAATACTATGTTAGTACCTCTGACTTGAACACGAAACCTTGTTTGATTTAGGAAAAGATATTTCTCTACAATTCTAAAGTCCTCCCTTGTAAGCAACATAATGTCTCTACCTATCTAGATATTTGTTATGTATAGGGATATAGATATTTATTCTACTTAAAACGATATATCATTGATTGTGGAATAACACTTGATATATGGAGGATCAGTTATGATCGATGCTCCTTTAATAAAAATAGAACCCCCAGGACCAAAGGCTAGAGAAATACTTGAACTTGACAAAAAGCTTCTAATGCAATCATTTGTACGTTGGTACCCACTTGTTATTGAGCGTGGAAACGGGTTTATCGTAGAAGATGTTGATGGTAATAGGTACATCGATTTTAATAGTGGTCTCGCAGTACTTAATGTTGGACATAATCATCCTAGAGTATTAAATGCTATAAGGGAAATGCTTGGTAAGATCACTCATTATAGTTTAACAGATTTCTACTATGGAGAAGCTGTAGATCTTGCTGAGAAATTAGTATCAATAGCTCCTATAAGTGGTGATAAGAAGGTATTCTATGGAAATAGTGGAGCAGAGGCAATAGAAGCATGTATAAAGATCAGCCGTGGACACTTCCGTAATAAGAGACCATATCTAATAGCATTCTATGGAGCATTTCATGGAAGGACTATGGGTGCTAACTCGCTAACAGCTAGTAAACCAGTACAGCACCGCTGGTTCTCACCAATGCTTCCCTGCGTAATCCATGCACCCTACCCATATCCGTATAGATGCCCCTTTAACACAGATGACCCTATAGAGTGTGGTGAACAAGCATTAGCATTTATAGAAGATTACATACTCGGTAAATATATTCATGGCGATGAGGTTGCCGCAATTTTCTTTGAACCTATACAAGGTGAAGGAGGCTATGTTGTACCTCCAGATAACTTCTTCCCCGGGCTCCGTAAATTAGCGGATGAATATGGGATATTACTTGTCGATGATGAAGTCCAGAGCGGCATGGGCCGTACTGGAAAATGGTGGGCTATACAGCACTGGAATATAGAGCCTGATCTAATGGCTATAGCTAAGGCTATAGCTTCAGGACTACCATTATCAGCCGTAGTAGGCAGAGCAGAGATCATGGATTTACCGGGAGGCAGTCATGCAACAACATTTGGTGGAAACCCTATATCATGTAGAGTAGCATTAGAGGTTATACGTATTATTGAAGAAGAGAAGTTGCTTGAGAATGCATCTCGTGTTGGAGAGTATATTATGAAGAGGTTCCGAGAGTCACAAGATCATCTTGAAATTATAGGTGATGTACGTGGTAAAGGACTTATGATAGGTGTAGAGCTTGTCCGAAATAGAGAGACTAAAGAGCCGGCTAGAAAGGAGCTTGCAAAAGTAATTATTGAATCATTTAAACGAGGCGTACTTATCATAGGGGCTGGATTATCAACGCTACGTATAGCTCCTCCTTTAAACATAACCATCGAAGCTGTTGATAGGGCATTAGAAGTTATCGAGAATGTTCTTAAAGAAGTTGATAAGGAAATAAAAGCTCGGTAAAACCCCATCCTCATCATTTTTCAGTGATCGAGGGCCTCTTCACCGCTACTATCTTCGTCTATAAACCAGTGTTTTTTCAGTAAATTATATGTTTCCCGCAAAGCTATAGGTAAAGATTTTATACCAGCTATAACTGGCATGAAATTACTGTCGCCACACCATCTAGGCACAACATGTATGTGTATATGGTCTTCTATGCCAGCACCAGCTACTCTACCAAGATTTATTCCTATATTAAAACCATCGGGTTTTAGAGCTCTTCTTAAAACATTTATACTATATTTCAAGTTATTCATTAGCTCCATTAATTCTTCATTAGACAAACTATTGAGATCTTTTACATGCCTGTAAGGTACAATCATTAAATGTCCACTGTTATACGGGTAGGCATTGAGTACTACATAAGTATATTTACCTCTATATATGATCAATGATTCCTCATCATCCTTTCTAGGAAGGACACATAATATACATTCTCTATGTTCTTTACCGCTTGTAAATGTCTTTATGTATTCATATCTCCATGGAGACCATATTATTCTATACAAATTAACCCCTCAATAATCCCCTTAAGATCGTCTATTTCTCCTACAATTATGTTTATGTATGGATTCTTCTTATTAAATTCTATAGTATAATAGGTGTTAAACCATTTGATAAGAGAATAGTATATGATCGTTAATGAATATTTTAGCCTCTATAATATCGATCGTAAGCCCACTTAGACTATTGCTACGCTTAGTCTTAAAATATTTTACATCATACTTACCCTTAGTAATGATTATAAGTATTGTTAATTCTTTTTTACAGAGTACATTCTTATATATTCACATTCTAATAATGGCTTTAATTGTTTGAGGATTGACTTTATATTTCTAGACTTAATATTTAAGTTTATCATGTATACTCCCTCGGAGAGCAGCTGATCAATATGTATGAGTTCCCATTAACTATTGCAAAGATATGTTATATACTTATAGTACTTACTTATTTCAGTATACTTGACATAAAATATAGAGATATACCCGATAAACATGCATGGGCCTCACTTATAGGTGCAATAATATTATTCCTATTATCAATACCTATAGACATTAATTACGGCTTAACAATGTTTGCAATCTATATGCTAGTGTCTATGCTTCTAGGACCCCTATTATTCTATGGATTATATAAAATCGATATGATTGGAGGAGCTGATGTAATAGTTGTAGCTGAAATATCACTATTATTTCCATTACCTAGTATATACAAGTATACGTTATTTGCAAGAGAGCTTATCATGCCTATACATTTACCTCCTGTATTACCAATACTATTGTATGCAAATTTACTTATAGCTGTAATTATTCCATTTAATATACTTTATAATTTAGTAAAGTATAAGAATATATATCGTTCTCTAAAGACAGGTCTTGCAAGGAAAATAATACTTCTAGCTACAGCTAAACCTGTTAAAGCTAAAGATTATCTAATACTTAAGCATAGATATTTGTTAGAAGAATTTAAAGTAACCAATGAAGGAATTGAAAGAACTATTAGAACATCATTTGATATTAATGAAGAATATACAGATCATCAGAAATTAATAAGAGAGCTTATTAGTAATGGCCTTCTTAATCCAGATGACTATATAATTATTACCTACGGTATACCGTATATAGTCCCTATATTACTTGGCACATTATTATTTATGATCTTCGGCGATCTAGTTATTCAGTATTTATTCTTAGCCTTGAGCTAATCCCCAGGATCCCTTATACCTTCTTCAGTAATAATGAATACAGCTTCTCCTTCGGGTAAATGTGGTGCATCAACTACACGTGCAATTCTCTTATTACCCTTACTTTTCCTAAGCTTAATTCTTACACCAGGAGTATGATATAGTATGTGCCCACCAACAGCTTGTGTTGGATCTCCATAGAATACGTCTGGTCTAGCCATGACTTGATTGGTGACTACAACTGCAACATTGTATGCTTCAGCTATTTTTAGGAGTTGATGCAGGTGTTTATTTAATTTCTGTTGTCTAACGGCAAGATTCTCTCTACCAGGATATTCTGCACGAAATAGACTGGTTACTGAATCAACAACTACTAGTCTAATATTCTCTTTGGGTATAAGGACAAATAACTCATCGACTACAGCCATCTGATGGTCACTATTATATACTCTTTGATACAATATATTATCCATAACTTCATCAGGATCAAGGCCTAATGCTCTAGACATAGCCTCTATACGTTCCCATCGGAAAGTACCTTCAGTATCTACATATGCTGCTTTACCAGATAAACCGCCTCTCTCAGGAAGTAGCTGCACATTAACGCTTAATTGGTGACATATATTTGTGTTATGTAGTATTAAACCGTTTGGTGCTATGAAGTAATGTATACTAGGTACTATGAGATCATAGACATAATCATTGTATTCAATTATATCCACTTCTTGCACTACATAAAACGATAATTTCTTTATTAACTCTATTTCACGTATAACCCTTTTAACCTCCTTTATCCTCCATTCTATCTCCATTAACAGAGATTCTGTAACACGTTTTCTAAGCTCTTGTTTCTTAGGAATCCCTCTATATCTATAGTTTCTAATCTGTGAATCCGCGAAACCATATTTCCTTAGAATAGTCCATGGAAAAGGCAACTTTACTTTATTACTATTATTTAATAGCTCATTTCTAACTTTAATTAACATATCCAAACCTAATTTAAAGTATTCTTTGATCCTTTCAAGTGTTTTATTAGTTAAGCATATGTTTATATCTCTTGTAAGTATATGATAAGGATGCTGGCTATCCAGATTCATTAACTTCTTAGGTAATTTAAATAACTCTTTATATTTATTTCTTAGATATCTAGCTATTACTGGTGGATATCTTCCAGAGCCCTCATTCACTATTGTAAGATGCTTTCTTAGTTTACTGTACTTAACTAGTATATTATCTAATATGACTCTATCTTCTCCAGAAATATAGAGTCTATATATATAGCCTCTTTCATCACGTTTTATCCTTAATACTGGTTTAATACCTACTCTTCTAAAAAGTACTATAAGATCCTCGGCTAGCTGTCTAGAAGTAGTTATTAATTCAATATAGTTTTCCGAAACATATCCATCTCCATCGATGTATCCAGCTATAAATGCTTCTACAATTTGTTTACAACCCTTAAATATTATTTCTGGAATATATTTCGTGTATGCATTAACGTGGGCTAACTTACCTAGTACACGTTTAATTGTTTTCTTCCTAAGTACTATCTGATATACAGGTAACTTTCTTCTCTTATCAATATTTATCGATGGACTGTATCCATCTTTACTGAGTACGTAGTTTACTACAAAGTCCTTAATCACCTCAGAGTTTGTAGATATTGATACAGGCGAGGATGTACCTTCAGCTACATATAGACCCAAGAAGTATGCATCATCCACGTCTAGATCATCACTACACTCATATAGAACTACTTCTTTGACCCCTAATACTACATCTCCTGATTTAAGTTCAGTAGCTCTTATCCACCTAATCCCATCTTCCCTGAATACAAGTAAGGGATGTACAGGTGTTATCTTTAATTCAAGTCCATTATCAAACTTTATATTCAGTATTTTCGCAACCTTTTCTCTATATATTGCAGAGGCTCTTGCCTTCACTATCTCTCCATTAACAAGCGTATATACATATACATTATCAAGTTCTACTATATAGCCTTGATCATAAGGTTTTTCACCATGTACTATAGAATATTTATCATACATATCTTCTATAGTAGAGATGTGAGGAACGCTGTCATTTAGATACAGTACTCTTGTATCTCTTGAGAAACATTTTCCTGTGCCATATTCTCCGAAGAACTCTGTTATTGTTCTCGTCTCAATACCTCCTCCCAGTAAGTCATCAAGATTCTTACTTCCAGTAGTGATCTTTTGTATGTTCATACGCTCAAGTTTTACTTCTCGTGCCGTTTTAAACCTTATATCAAGTGCCTTCCTTGCAGCTCGCACAATCTTATTAGCTGTTGTAAGGGGTATACCAGCAGCCTGGCTAATCTCTTCAGGCCTAGATATAGCTATGGACTCTATCGTTGGAAAACCAGCTTCTATCAGTTTGTTAGCTATAGAAGTTGTTACACCGGGTAGATCTGCTATAGATTTAGGTTTATTCCTAGCCATACCTATCCCATCCATTATTCTAGTGTTTATAAAAGGGTCTTATAACCTATATTGTTCCAACTCAACATTAATAAACACTATAGCGTGTATAGTATGGTTAGAGGTGCTATAAATTATGTTTACACTGTCAGTACATTTGACAAGCATTAATGC
>Ga0180301_10001371_pt1 | contig 19246 bp, 19 predicted proteins | sample GuaBasSediGuay16_FD_121797 | JGI IMG/M metagenome (GOLD analysis project Ga0180301, IMG submission 121797) | Subseafloor sediment microbial communities from Guaymas Basin, Gulf of California, Mexico - Guay16, Core 4569-2, 12-15 cm | ecosystem: Environmental > Aquatic > Marine > Hydrothermal... | reverse complement strand
GTATTATATTAACAAGTAAATTAAGACCCGTCGTGTTTAGAATATTTAGCCACCAATAAACTTTTAAACAAAAGGGCCTCAAACTAAACAGTGGTCTGATAACCATTTACTTGCAGTTTTTAGATTACGGCTTAAAGCTCGATCAAAGGAGGAAAGCAAATGCCAATAAGTGATCCAATAAAGAGAGAAATAGCCATGAAACACCTACTATACGTAAAAATCTGCAGAAAATGTGGCGCGAAAAATGCCCCCTCAGCTGTCAAATGTAGACGATGCAAAAGCAGGAGACTGAGATGGAAGAAACGAGAAGCTTCTCGCTGATTTATTCGACTTTTATCATTTTTAATATTTGTTAAAACTCTTTTGCTAGTCAGTTTAATGTTGTGGAAATTTTATTGGTGGGCCCGGCGGGATTCGAACCCGCGACCTCCACCTTTCTTAATAAACTATAATTCGTAAGGGTGGCGTCATAGCCAGGTTTTCCGATGGGGAATTGTGTCGCCTCACCTCTAGACCACGGGCCCTTTTGAAATATTTGATTAATTTGTCAACTTAGTCTCCTGCTTTTTCAATACGTTTGAGAATATTAATATTTTGCTGTGAGTTTTACTGAAAGTTTTATATTTGGTTAGTGTATTGAGAGAGAGAGGAAGCTATGAAGATAGATGGTGGTTGTATGCCTAAGGAGATTAAAAACGCAGAGAAGTTTCTGGAAATCGCCAAGAGAGCGATCGAGTGTAGAGTTAAGCGTCTTGGTGACGTCGTTAAGTTGAAATTAAGAACTAAGAGGTACTTGTATACTTTGAAAACTACGCCTGAGGAAGCGGAAAATCTTTTAAAGAGAATTCAATGCGAGATTGTCGAGCTTTAACTTAAGAGATTATCAGCGAGATAAAGAGGAAAGCTATTGCTAACAATGATGGTAATGGTAATCCCGGAACTATGTGTTCTTTTTCCAATATTTTGCAAGTTATTAATAGCCCTAGAAGCATGCCAGCGAACGTCATAATAATTGGTATTATTGAATAGCTTGTTATTACACGTACGTTGAGAGCTGTGTAAAATATGAGATCTCCTAAACCTATTTCCGCATATTGACTTGTATAAGTTAAGGTTAATGTGTCAAATTGGCCTTGTTTTTCCTCGATAGTTTCCATTATGCTTCGAATTGGTCCCTTTTTCACAGAATAGATGTCATAAAGTGATAGGGCTATCAAAGTAAATGTTAAGGTGAGAATTGGCAGCGAGATGCCGAGTAGGAAGCCCATCAATGATGAGAAGAGTATTATTGTGATTTTTTTAGCTTTTCTAGATCTAGAGAACACCGATATATATGTAATGAAAAAAGCTGAAAGAAAGGGTGGTAATATGTAGATAAATAAGTTGATTACTTGAACTCCTAAAATTATCAGGATTTCGTCTTCAAGTAGCAGTATGGCGAAAAGAGATGTGAAAAAATAGAAAACTGTAAAAATCGATTTTAAAATGTTAATTTTTGCCTTGCGAAATAATATATATAGGAAAAATCCCCCGATAAAGGCAATAGAAATGTAGAGAATCATGTTTAGGAAAGCTCCCGTCGCGCCCATTTTGGATTCCGAAAAGGGTACTGCTTCTATTTCTACGCTTGAAAATTTATGTATTAGTGCAAATATTATTGAGATGGCAGCTGTAGAAACGGTAGGAGGTACGAGATGAAGTGCTGCTGTTCTCCAGTTTGTACTCAATAAACTCACCTAGAACTCTAGTTTATACTCAAACTTTAATAATGTTTTGAAATGTTTTTTAATGGGTGAAAAGTTTGAGTGAGGCATCGCTCTCAAAATTCTTAAACTTGCCGGTGAAGAATGAAAAAATGGAGAAAATAGGAGAAATAGTAGATATTTTAGCTAAAAAGGATAGTGGAAAAATTATTGGTATACTTATTAAGCTAAACAAATTTAATGAACTTTTGGATAAATTACCAAAGGACGAGAATGGATACGTTGCTGTTCCAATTTCGGCGGTCAAAGTGAATGAGAACTTTATATCTTTAAATGAAAGAAAAATAAAGGTACTGTTGATCCGTGCAAGACGCCACATAACCTAAATGAGGTGAAAAAATTGGACATAGAGATAATACTGAGAAAAAAGGTTGACTTAGAGGGAAAGATTTTCATTACCGGGTTTCATGGCATTGGTTACACCGGGTATATTGCGGTAAATCATATAATAGAGTCTACTAAAGCTAAACTTCTAGGTTATGTTACAACCGAACAGTATCCACCTATAGTTTCCCTTAATGAAAGTAGAGTGCTTACACCCTATGAACTTTTCCTATATAAGGACTTTATATTGTTTCTTCCAAGATTTCAACCAGCCCCCTCTGAGCAAAACGATTTAATGAAAGTTTTAACCGATTGGACTGTCGAGAACCGATTTAAGGAAGCCGTTTTAATAGGTGGATTAGATAATAAGTTAAGGACTGGCGAAGAAAAATTAAGAGTTGTTCCAACCTCAGAATTTAAAGTGAATAATAATGGAGTTCACCTAAAAAAATTGGATAAGAACTTATATGTCGTAGGACCCTTGGCAATTCTTCTAGCTTACTACGAAATCAGAAATTTCCCTGCAATTGCTTTATTACCATATGCACAAAGAGGAAGACCTGATCCGTTGGCTGCTGCAACAGCTATCCAAGTGATCAATCAGTTATATGGTCTTGATATATCAACAGAGCAGCTTATTAAGGATGCAAAACAAATAGAGCAAGAAATTGCTCAACTTAAGGAACAAGAGGAAAAAGTGCAAAAGGAACCTGGATCACTAGCAATGTATGTTTAGACGTTACTAAACTAAGACGAAAATGATAGCATTGCTAAGAGGGCTAAGTTATGAATATCAAAGATTTATTGAAAAATGCTTATTTACTTCAACTTAAAAATAGCTTTTTTACCGTTAAAAGCTTGTCAAAACTTATTGGAAAGAGCTACAGTAGAACTTCATCCATTTTGAGGGAACTTCAAAGAAAAGATTACATTAAGATTTTGGAGAAACGAAATAGAGGGGAAGTTAAATATGTTGTGAGTGAAAGTGGAAGAAGACTATTTAAAGTTGTTTTAACCGCTGGTACTTATGATATTATTCATACAGGACATTTAAAGACGTTAGAAGAAGCAAAAAAACGTGGGGATATTCTCATAGTTGTGGTGGCAAGGGATAAAACTGTTGAAAAAATAAAAGGTCATTTACCAATAATACCGGAAAATCAACGAAAAACTATTGTTCAATCGCTTAAACCGGTTGATCTTGCAATTTTGGGATCTGAAAAAGATTTTTTGGAGCCTATTGAGAAAGTGGATCCAGATTTAATTGTTCTTGGAAGAGATCAGCCAGTTAATAAAAGAAAATTAGAAAAAGAACTAGGAAAACGTCGACTTCGATGCAAAGTAATAAGACTTCGGGTATGGGATTCTTCTCCACTCGCGAAAACTTCTAAAATAATAGAGAAAATCAACGAAACTTTTCAAATTTCTAATATTTAGCAAATTGCCTCATATCTATCGTCAAAACTACAATGTCTCCATCGTTTAGGTTTAAGGCTTCTCTAAGGCAGACTGGAGCTATAACTTCTAGAACGTCATCGCCATAATGAGTTCGCTGGGCAAATATGATTGCCCCCAATATCTCATCGTTGATAAGAACTGGATAGCAAGTAGCATCACCGTATGTTCTTAAATTATTTTTAAACCCGCTTATCTTGATTCCAGAAAAGGATTTTAACATTTTTCTAATTTCTAGATCGGCTTTGTTCTTTAATCTTAAATTAAGTGTTCCGGGATATGGAACAAACCCCAATTTTTCTGAGATTTGTCTTTTATATGGTTCTAGGGACAAGTAAAATCGTCCCTCACCTAGTCCAGTAAATACTTGTCCCTCCAACTTTATTATTGCTGGTTTTTCTTCGAATATTGTTTTTAATCCATAATATAGCTCTTTTAAGAGGTCTTCTCCCTTTTTGGTGATTTTAATTAGCTGTCCTTGTCGTTTGATCTCTCTTGATATATATCCTAGTTTTTCCAGTTCTTGTAGGCGTCTTGAGGCTGTTTGCTGACTTACATTTAATTCTTTACAAAATTTTGTTGATGAAACTTCAATGGATTGTTTAATTGCGCCTTTCTTGGCCAATAGGAAAAGGGTGAACCATAATTTATCATCCAATTTTAACACCTTCTTTGACAAGTCTTCTTTCCAATGTTGCAGTAATGTGCGCTTGTCTTATCGGCTCAGGTAGTTTATATTTCTTACACATATTAAGTGTGATTTTGATAGCTGTTTTTAATGTTACACGGTGACCTACACTTACAAATATTGGTTTTGTATTCTTTTTAGTCCATAACGCTGCTCCAATAATTTCATCCTTATCGTAGATTGGGGCCCAATTATCTTTTCTTTCACCAATACTGCCACATAGTAGCTTTTTAGCTACACCTATTGTTGGAACATTAAGTACAACCCCTAAATGGCTTGCAGCGCCGAGTCTATACGGATGGAGCCGTCCTTGGGCATCAACCATAAAAATATCTGGTAGTTCTTTAAGCTTTTTTATAGCGCTGATCATTGGATGACATTCTCTAAATGATAGTAATGTTGGAATATAGGGGAATTTTACTTTGACAACATTTGCAGTCCTTTCTTTAACCGTTAAAGTATCGTAATCTACTATTACTGCTGCTGCGATGGCATACTCACCTACATAAGCAACATCAACTCCTCCGACTGTTCTAGGAGGATTAGGAAAATCATCCCTTTCAACAACCATTTGGGCAAGTAATCTTTGGGCCTTTCTAGCTCTTTCAATAGAAAAGCCTTTGATTTTCATAGAACCACCATGTAAGGGGATTGTGTTTACAAAGGGGAACCAAGCTCTTAGACGATACATCCCAAATTCGGCTGAGTTTCAAAATAAATATTTAATCGATAAATGTTTTACATGTTTAGTTTTTCTGTAAGTGATCGTATTCCCTTAAGGAGACGATTCCTATGTATAGCATTTGTAAGGTCTCCACGTGTTTTTTCAAGTATATTTCGCGCAACATCACACTTATGTCTTAGACCAGGAACAATGGCATTCGGGTATCCTAAGGTTGACAAAGCTTCATAAATTTCCTCTATGACTTCTAAGAAAAATTCTCCTTGTTCTAACTGATCTTTTCGAATAGCATCAAGTATTTGTCTCCTCAGTTCTCCGACCACGTCACCTAACCCTAGAAGATATGGAACATATGGAACATTTAGATCTTCAGGGGACGGTATTTTGCTTTTCTCTAAAATAGAGAGAAGTATAGCAGCCTCAACGTATTCTTGGTAGGCGGAATAGACATAACCACTGAAATATATGTCTGGATGGTCTCTTAATTCTGATGCTAGGCTTTCAAGCTTTTTCTTAACTTCATTAATTATGCTTTTTGCGCTTTCTAACTCTCCTTTGTGAATAGCTCTAATAGCCTCAGCTGCCAGTCTAATCGTTTCTCTAGTGATTTTTAGAGCGTTTTCCCTTACTTGGTCTTTTTCATCAAGCACCTTTCTAATTTTACCAATAATATCCTCAAGCATAGAAACCCTCTCCCAGCCTCCATAAGTTATTACTGGTGTGTGCATATAAGTTCATCTTTCATCTAAAGTTTAGATAACATTACAGCAAGTTTTTCTTGAACTGCCCACGATCCGTATAAGAGCCCTCTTCTTGCTAGATCACCTAAGATTTTCTTAGTTTTACTATCAATCTTTCCGGGTGGATAGTTTTCAAGAGGGGTTCCAGGAAGAGGCATAAAGATATGAGCATGGATTCTACATCCTTTACTAGTTAAATATTTAATCATGTCGAGGGTTAGTTTTCTGTCTTCATCGTTCTCAAATGGGAAACCAAAGATAAAATCAACATCAGGAGTAAAATTATAATCGATTAAATTATCGACAGCAAAGTAAATATCTTCCACCGTATGACCTCTATTAATAATGTTTAAAATTCTTTGACTTCCACTTTGAGCACCAATAATAATTCTATTGTTTGAAACATATTTAGAAACGACGTCTAAAACCTCTATAGTAACAAATTCAGGTCTAACTTCCGATGGAAAAGTGCCAAAATATATCCCCTTAAGCTCCTTTATTTGAGAAATAGATTTTAGTAGCTTTTCGATTTTTTCAGGCTCAGGTTTCGTGCCAGAGTTACTCCCATACGCAAAGGAGTTTGGAGATACAAACCACATTTTATCATAGCCACGTTTAACCGCAGCTTTCACCCATTTTACCACACAATCTATACTTCTATGCCTCATTTTAAAACCGAAGATTCGAGGAGTTTGACACATCTTACAACCAAAGGGACAACCTCTACTAATTTCGATTGGAGCAAACAGATCATATTTGGTTGAGAACGGGGGAAAATTGTCCAAATTAACTATACTTTCAGGAGGATTTTGTTGGAATCTGCCAGATGGTTCGAGAAAAGCAATACCCGGTATGTCTTTCCACTCTTTTCCTTTACTTATTCTGTAAAGTAATTCTTGGAAGCTTTTTTCTCCTTCGCCGACAACAACGGCGTCAAATCCGGCTTCTAGGACTTGTTTTGGACGAGCTGTTGGATGCGGACCGCCAGCAACCAGAAATACGTTGCCCCCAAATCTTTCCCTAATTTTCTCAACCTCTTCTCTTACATTCGGAAATTGAGTAGAGGGGATGGAGTAAGCAACTACGCAAAAATCTTCTTTGTTAAGAACTTGCTGAATGTCTTGGAGAACATTTGTTAGAAAAGAAACTTTTAAATTCTTTAGCCTTGTGTCTACTTCTAAAGCTCCCATCAATGCTGCAAATGAATACTTGTTCCACTTGGTATATCTTAGAAGGAGAGAGATCATAAAAGGCCCTCACTACTATGATTAAATAAGAATTTTTATCAGTATTGATAGACTTGATCTTAAACAATTGTAAATCTCAAAGTTATGCTAAGTTTATTTCGCGGATCTAAGTAGTAAAGGACATGTTTGGATATAGGGTTTGCTTGGTCGTAATCGCAAGTAAAAAGTAGTGTTGGTGGGAAGTGTTAATTGGGAAAAAGGAAAATGAAAATCAAAGAGGTTTTTAACAAAATCTTATGGGATCCTAGAGAAAGAGAGAAAATAGAAGAATATGAGGTAACATTTATACATAGAGGTGCTCTCCAAGATCGGAAAACTATTCCAGTAACTATGATTAAGGAAGTAAAGTCATCTATGTTCATCTATATAAATGAGAATGGAGAAGAAACGTATATTCCTTTTCACAGGATATTAGAAATAAGAAATAGAAGTACTGGAGAAATATTATGGTCAAAGAGGATGCGTGAAGATAATGAATCCATTTACGAGAATTAAACCTATACAGGATGCTAATAAATTTATAGATATGGCATTTCGTAGAGCATCAAAAGTAGAACCTTCACTTCCACAAAAACTGCCACCATTATTAAAAGCTAAGAAAAGAGAGGAAGCGAGAGTTAGAAAAGTAGCTCAATTTCTTCACGATAGATTCAATAACATCGTAAAACAGTTTCCAAAGATAAACGATCTTCATCCATTTTATAGAGATTTGACAGATGTTCTTGTTGGAGTGGATAATTTAAAAAAATATTTGGCTTCGCTGCGAGGGGCGGCAAAAGTCATTATGAAAATAGCAAATGAACATATAAGAAATATAAGAAGGGCTACGGATCCTAATGAGGCAGCAAAAGAACGGAAGGCAGCATACGGGAGAATAGCTTCCTTCGTGAAAAAACTAAATGAAAGACTTATCTTTCTGGAAGACGCCAGATCGAAACTTAAAAGATTACCCTCAATAGACCCTGATATGCCAACAATTGTAGTTGCTGGTCCACCTAATGTAGGGAAAAGCACTCTAGTTAGAGTTGTCTCAACCGCGAAACCCGAAATAGCAACTTATCCATTTACCACAAAAACACTTATACTAGGACATTTTAAAGCAGATAATAAAAAATATCAAATTTTAGATACGCCAGGACTTTTAGATAGACCTCTTAGTGAACGTAACAAAATAGAATTGCAGGCAATAATGGCCCTTCGCCATGTAGCAAGCATAATAGTATTCATGGTGGATCCTTCAGAAACTTGTGGATACTCCTTAGATATGCAACTTTCCATATATGAAGACATTAAAGAGTCTTTCAACATTCCAATAATACCTACAATAAATAAAGTGGATATCTCAGCACCAGAGATGATAGAAAAGGCAAAAAATGTGGTTGGAGACGACGCTATAGAAATGGCTGCTATAAAGGGATTGGGAATAAAAGAATTAATGGAGAGGTTTCAGTCTTTTCTAGAGAAAGAAGCTTTATAGATTGGGCATTAACCATTTGGTTCCGATTATTAGTATGAATTCGCTAAAATTCATTACGACTTATTTAAATTTTCTTGATACCCCAATTCCTTTACAGAATATTTTTATATAGTTGTTTTCCTTTTCGACTGTAAATTTTGCTCTGGCGATATCTCCACAAAGTTTCATCGCTGTCTCAGCATGTGAGGTTAGTTCTTTAGCCACTATATAGGATTCTCCTTTTGCTAATGACATATAAATAATGAGATTATCTAATGCATGGTCGTCTACTGGAACTTTGCTTCTTAAAGCTTTTATTAGTTTTTCCGCTGCTTCTTGTCCGACTATTTCAGCTTTTTTACCACGTTCCCCTATGGAGTCTCCTCCGACAATACCAGTATCTGTTATTGCCCATAAGACTATGCCACTCCCCTTGCCTGGACTCGGCGTCTTAGTATCTATTTCGATTTCCACATCTTCGTATCCGGCTTTTCTTAAAACTTGTTTGGCACTGTTTGCTTGTCGAACCGCTACGTGGGAAGGCAAATTGGAACAGTAGGAAATACCTCTAATCTCTTTAATTTCATTAAATTTATCCAATTTAATTGGGGAAAGGGAATCAACAGGTTTGACTCGTGCTTCTACGAGACCCCCACCCCTTGGGTAAAATCCTCTTCTTAAAATTCTAACTTCTGCGTTTACTCCCATCTTTTTGAAAAGTGGGAGAAGAACTTCTTTAAAATACGGGACAGGAGGGCTCCATCTAACGGATGTGCCGCCAATCATTCTAAGTGTTACCATACCGGTGGCAAAAGTTAAAACTGGAAGCGATGCTTGAAGAACAAGTGAGATACTCCCAGCAGTTCCAATATTCATGTTGTAGTTTCCACCTTTTGGTGAAGTTTTAGGCTTAAATGTCACAGTCATTGATCCAACTTTTAGCCCTTCAATTTCAGCATCAACTATGGAAGCTATGAGTTTAACAGCGGTCATGTGTTGAGGACGAAGACCTGGGTTGGACCTTTTCGCTCTAATGTTAAAAACTTTGATCGGGACACCAAGTATTGCTGAAAGGGCAACGCTATAGCGTAGCAATTGTCCACCGCCTTCTCCGAAACTTCCATTTACTTCTATCATATTATTTCACCTCAATTGTTAACGGAACCATGATTTTAAATTTAGAAGATAGCTATGTTTCTAAATGTGTGTTAAGGTTAATGGCTAGTGCGGTATAATTATTTCACCCAATGTTCCATATGTAATTAATAGGTTGGGGTTTTAAGGTGTTTGTTTTGGAGGACGTAGAGATATTCCAGGCATTAAGAGGTCTTGGATTGACGGAATATGAAATAAGAGTATATATCACTTTGTTAGAAAACGGCTCTTTGACAGCGGCTGAAATTAGTTCTATTTCAGGCATACCTTATAGTAGAATTTATGAGGTTTTAACTCGTTTGGAGAAAAAGGGCTGGATAGAGGCTTTAAGTGGTAGGCCTAAACTTTATAAGCCTCTTCCACCTTCTGAAGCTGTCAAAATCATTAAAATTGAACTAGAGCGGCAACTAGAAAACTATGAAAACATTATAATCGAAAGACTGCAACCTCTTTACGAAAAACAGGTACTAGTTGAAAGACCAGATGTCTATATCATAAGAGGCGCTGAAAACATTCTAGCCAGAGTAATAGAGATGTTCGAAGGTGCTAAGAAAAAGTTAATGATATCTATGAGTAACATACGAACGGAAGATGTTAAAGTAATTGAGGATGCTCTTCGAAACTTGAAGTTTCGGAACATTAAAATCGAGATACTGACTTCATGTGACTCCAGTTTTGAAGTTTTGTCTAGATTAAGTAAGTACGGTGAGGTTCGAGTGAGAGATCGACTGTATGGTGGTGGTGTTATTGTCGATGATCACGAAGTAATGCTACTTTTAACTGGTAAAGGAAAAAATACTACTTTAGCTATTTGGAGTACTCATATTGAACTAGCCACTTTAGCTAGAGATTACTTTTACTATTTATGGAATATGCCGGATACAATTAAGTTCAAAGGTGGTTAAAGTAACTGTCTACATTTACATGGAGAAAAGAGAAAATTTATGGGTAGCTGCTGGCTTTACAGGAGAGTTAAAGTTAGCGTATTCAACTTTACCGTCATCGAGCGTTACGCATGTACTACAATCTCTTATTTTAACTTTACGTTCCAGAAAGGCTCCAATTATTAAAATTCCATCTACAATTGTAAAAGAGAACCAACTGCCCTTCAATAAAACTTTAATTTCGAAATATTCGCCATCATTGATGAATAGAGGTTTTTTAATGACTGCTCGCAGAATGCTAGATAAATTGTATGCCGTTTGGAGAGGTAACAGAGTATTCTTTTCCAGAGATGAAATATCACTCGGTAAAGTTTCTGAATTTGCTAAGAAAGTTCTTTTTCTAACGATGAAAGTCCCCAGGGGATTTGTAACCAGTTATGGGGAAATAGCTCGGTTTTTGGGGAACAAGAAATTTTCTAGGGCAGTTGCCAGAATCCTCTCAAAAAATCCTATTCCATTGGCTATACCGTGTCATCGAGTAGTATATTTTGATGGTCGGCTCGGCGGTTTCTCTGCGGAAGACGGTGTTCGTGTTAAAAGACAGTTACTGGAAAGAGAAGGTGTACAATTTACGTTAAGTGGTAAAGTGCGTCAAGAGCATATAGTAGGAGTGAACAATCTAGATCCTTAGATTATTTTTACTACTATCTTCGCTCCTTCTTTCACATTTAGTTTTTGAGCTGCATTTCCTTGATTGATAGAAATTTCAAGAAAATTACTGCTTCCAATTATAGCTAAGAAATCTCCTTTCTTTACTTCATCATATGCTTTACAAATCCTTAATACCTTTTCTAGTTTATCATTAAGTAATATTTTTATCTTATCTCCCTCGTTTATACCTGTTTTTTCCAAGATTTCGCTGTAGATATTGGTAACTATATTACCAAAGCCGTCTATGTAGATGATTTCCCCCTCAACTTGATTTTTTCGTACATGTGGCTCTGAGAAACTCAAAGTTTCGTATTTTTCGAGTGGAGGCCCAAAATCTTCTATTGGAACTCCGTTAGCTAAGTGAGCTGCTGCAGATGCAAAGATGTCTCTTCCGTGAAAGGTGTGAGAAACTCGCGGTAACATGTATTTTTTGTTTGTTATTTGCACTACCTCCCTTATTCCTTCCCTTAATGCTGCTAGTGTAAGGAGACCATTATCAGGGCCAATGTAAAAGCTTCTCTTAGTTTCTATGATGATCGCTTTTCTAATTGTTCCAACTCCTGGATCAACTACACCAATATGTATTGTACCTTTAGGAAAAAAGGGAGCACTCGCTGCTAGGATGTAGGCTCCTTGCCTAATATCAAATTTTCTAATTTCATGTGAAATATCCACTATATTGGCATCTGGGCAAATGGAGAGTATCACTCCTTTCATAGCACTAACATAAGGGTCTTTTAATCCGAAATCTGTCAATAGAGTTATTATTTTTTTCATCTGGCTTTTCTTCCTCCGAATTCTTCAAGAAGCTTTTCATAAACTTCTCTTTCGTTTCCTTTGGATAAATGGTAAAGTCTTTCAACTATTAGCTCGGGAGTTGAGCGGGCAAGATAATTGTAGATGGGATTCCTGTCAACTATTAGGTTTAGGTTTTCATCCAAGCCGCTAGCTTCGATTCCATCCACCCTGACAGGAACTTTTACAACTTTCATCACTTCTTCGGCTAAATGGCTGATAAATATAGCGCATGTGTTTTTACTAGCATATAGGAGTTCTAATATACCTGCGATAACCTTCGCCGCCGCACCGGGTTCGGTAATGGCTTCTAACTCGTCGACAAGCACTAACTTTTTCTTAGGGCTTGTAATGACTTTAGCGAAGTTTTTAAGCGTTGCTTCAAATGCTCCAGCATCCATAATGCCTCTTGACCGAGAGAAAAGATATATTTCATCAAAGGGACACATATAGACTTCTTCTGCGGGAACTGGAAAACCCATTTGCGCCAAGATGACTATTTGGGCGATTAAGTTAAGTAGCGTAGTTTTTCCACCGCTATTTGCACCACTTAGGACAATAATTCTTTCTTTATTTGTGTTAGGCGGTTGAATGGGGACATCTCCAATAACGTAATTAACTGGTACTACTTTAATTTTGCTTTTTAATTCCAATTCTCTTAAAAATAGATTTCTTCCATTAGAAAATCCGATACCCACATATTTTTCATTTAGTGTAGGAACATTTAGGGAATAATCTTTTGCGAACCGACCCACAGCGAAAAATAGGTCAAAGTCTAGGAGGGCTTTAACGGCTTCCTCAACAGCTGATCTTAGTTCATGGAGCTTTAAGGCTATTTCTCTAAGTATTTTGTATCTTCTTAGGGTGTACTCTTTTCTGAGAAAATCCTCTAATAGGCTAACTTTTCTTCTATCAGCTTGAATTGGCAGTATTAAATCTCTTGGAAACAGTTCTTCAACGAACTCTAACTCCTCACCCGTTAACTTAAGCATTTTACATAAATTATCTTCAGCTTTTTGACATACCTCGGTAATAACTTCTAATAGCTCCCCAGATAGCTCCGGAAACACGCTTCTGAGGCTTTCTTCTCCTGCTCCGCTTGCAATTGCTTCTTTCAAAATATCAAGAAGTCGTTCACCTTCAATGACTATTTTTCTCTCTGCAATTCTCTCTTTTACTTCGTCATTAATTTGAACTTCTAGATCACTGATTACAGCTTGAAGCTCTTGTATAGCAGTTCTTAATCTATCTAATTCCTCGTCATATCCTTCCCTTATTTCACCATCCTTGGTTAAGGCAGAAAGTAAGTTTTTAACTTCATTAAGAGCTACTAGGTCAATGCGGTTCCTGAATTTTTCAATAGCAGATTTATTGGGGAGAGAATGAATATGTTTTCCGAGTTCGCAAGCAGTTCTAATAACTTCGTAGTTAAGAGAGTAAAAAGAAATGAAGAACTCGGGGAGCAGAAATTCCATGGAAGCTTCTTTCCCAAGTACTTCGGCGTTAAAGGCGTAGTCTATGGCGGTATCGTATGGGACGCCGCTGGAAATAAAGAGGACTAAGTCGTATGATTGGACGTATTCTTCTAATCTTTCGCCGGGTTTAACTAAAAAAATGTTTGTGAGTTTATCTAATTCTAGTTCATGCAGTTTGTTATAAACTTCTTCATCATCGGTTAAAATAACCCTGTCAGCTACTCTTCTCTCGAGTTTTTCTGGGCGAAGCGGTCTAATTTTGGAAAGAGCCTCGCTAATCTCATTTAGAGTTTTTTCGTCAAGTTTTTCAACTAATTCTTTTGCCTCAGAAAAGTAGTTTAACCTTTCAAATATTACATTAATTTTTCGGGGAGGAAGAGGAAAATATAGGGTTAACTTATTTTTGCTGTAAGATGTTTTAGTATAACCACGAATAATATCTAATATTCTCTCATACATTTTCTTAGCGTCCGCTGTTTTCAAAAACTCCTCAAGTGAAACCCCCTCAATAATGGAATAAGCATTTCTAACAATCCTAGTTGCTAAGCTTTGCCCTATACCCGGTACTGACATAAGTTTGGCAATATCTGCTTCCATAATAGCTTTTATAGTTTCTTCTTCACTCCCAAGATATTTAATAAGTTTCTCTGCAACTTTCGAACCAACGCCTGGAATTTGACTTATTTTCTCGATTTTCATTAAAGCCCACCATAAGCTAAACTCTGATTTAGAGTATAATGGTTTCTAAATTTTCATAAGAAAGTAAATTTCAATTATACTTTACCTGTAATTTAAATTTTCAACGCAAATTTATGTAACCTATGTTTCTCGTTCATAAATAGATAGAGGCCACAGAATATTTATCCTATAGGTGTGCATTTTATTTTAAATTGAACAATTTAATAGAATTATGCGGTCTCTATCAGAATTAAGATAGTAGTAAACGATATAAGTTTAGATCTTAGAACATGTTAACTATATTTCTTTTATCCCCACACTTGTTTTAGTAAACTTTTTGTTAATCCTTTTAAGTTTCGCCCCCACTAATTCATATCCATTAACAACCAGTTCATTACCTGTAACTTCCAGAATCATAAAGCTTGGCTTTAATGAAGCTGGACCACCTCCCCAAACGCCTGTTGCACTTCCAGGATTCAAGAGAAGTACCTCGCTGAAAATTTGAATCGACATGGCATGTGTATGGCCGTGAATTAAAACATCAACATTTAACCGTTTAGCTATAGAATACAGTTGCTTGGGATTACCTCTAGGATATACTCCAGTACCATGATAAACGCCGACATCAAAGTTCTCCAATTTAACCTTTACACTCTTAGGACCCTTAATATAATACATGTTCCCAACAACCCACTTAACAGGCCCAAACCCTCCTAACATATCTAAGACTTTCTCATCAACCAGATCACCAGTACACAAAACTAAATCAAATTTTCTATTCAAAATAACATTCATGATCGGTTCTGGTATCCTTGAAGCTCTAGAGGGTATATGAAAATCACCAATAACAAGAACTTGCATCGTTACCCACCGCAACTAATTCTCATAAAACTTACATTATTCAACTCTTATAACTCATTGTTCTACATTCATAGTTCTTAAGTTACGAAACGCTTTCCTAAAATAATTCTTACTACTATCAATAAAAATAAAAACCCAATCGTCATAATAATTTAACGTTACAACACATACTTTAAATAAGTAACAATTCACGACACAAAAAAGCCCGGTGGGGTAGCGGCCAAGCCTCCCGGCCTTTGGCGTTTTTTGTCGGCTTTGTTGCCGACAAAAAACGAGGAGAGCCGGGGACCCCGGTTCGAATCCGGGCCGGGCTACCATTTATTATTTATGTTTAATCTGATTTTTGGAAGAAAAGAATTAGATAGGTTGTCATTTGGTAGTTTCTCTTAGTTCAAAGATAATTTTGTCCATGTTTGAGTAGATTTTTCTAAGTCTTCCTTCGTATTGTCTTCTTAGTTTTGTGTAGGCTAGTTTTGTAATTTTTTTCGTTTTGTAGCTTCTTTCAAGTTGGTTTATGCTTGCTTTTACGCTTTCTCTCTCTGCTTCAAGTAGTTCTATGCGTTTTACATAATCTTCGAATCTTGGTCCTGCTTTTCTCAACTCTTCCTTTACTTTCTCAACTTCTTTGGTTATGTTTGTGAGTTCTCTTTCATATAGTTTCACTTTCCTTTTGTAGTCCTTTTTCTTTATTCTTCCCGTTTTGAATGCTTCTTCTAATTTGTCTATTTCTAGCATTAACGCCATCTTCTCTTCGTATACTCTGCAAAATTCCTTTATCACTGGCACAGGTGTGGGCACTGGTATTGGAACTTCCACAGTTGGTGGAATCACTGCAGCTTGCACTTTTCTGATAGTTATGTAGATAGCTGCTATTGCTGCAATAAGCATGGTGTATGTAAGAGGTCTTAGTAGAACGTAAAGTGGGCTAACTTTGTAGGTTATTTTTATTTTTAGGTCTCCTGCGGAGGCTGTTATGTTGTGGTATGTATAGATGACTTTGTTTTGCTCTATTTGTGGTTGGAGCTTCTGCGATGTTGGTATAATTTCTACTTCTGGTGGGTTTGTCTTGCTGTGGTATGGTAGTATTATCGTGGTTACTCCGTTTGTTACAAGCGCTGGGACTTCAGGGTATATTGGCACTGTTAATATGTAAAATGTGTTTATGTTTTTGAGGTAGGTGTCTGCTGGAAGTAGATAGCTTACATGTATTATGTAAGTGGTGTTTGGCCCTAGGACTTCTTTTCTCCCTTTAGTGAACGAGATAGTTATTGTTGTTTTTGTTGTTAGATTTCCTTCGTTTATTTCCGCGTCTATTGGCCCTGCTTTATCAGATATACTTAATCTAATGGCACCTTCTGGTAGTTTGAACTCAAATTCTTCAATATTTGAGAACCCTACATTTTTTAGCGTGTATGTTTCTGTTACCTTTATATAGCCTATATCATATGGCTTTATTTCTCTTTCAAACTCAACATATATCAAGGAATTTCTAGTGTAGTTGTATTGGAAGTAAAATTCCTTGTAGGTTAGTGGAGATAGATTTTCAGTATCTATAAGTGTTTCATTTGCTGTCTTCGCGTCTCTAGGTATGTTTATTTCTACTCTACAGCTTTTAATGGGATAGGGTATAGTTGGGTAGTAATAAAAGGTAAACTCGTAGGTTTTTCCAGTCCCCGGTATGGGGGTTACTAAATCGCCGTATGTCATCGTTACTAACAGTTTTTTGATTTTTCCGGGGTTTATTGGTTCGCTGAAGAAAATCTGCCAGTATGTGAAGTTAGTGTTCTTATCTAAGCCTAGGTATTTTAGCTCTAATCTTCCTGTTTCTTGATCTTTAACTCCTATGTGACAAAGTTTTTTGACGAATTTTTCTTTAATTGCTATTTTGAAACTTGATACTGGAACTGTTCCGTTATTTTTAAAGGTAATTTCGTCGGTTACATTCATAATACCAAAAACACCAATGTCTATTGTTCGAGAGGCATTTGAAACTATAAGACTTGGACCGGTTTGCGCTTGAACCGGCGAATTTGCTGTTATAGTTAATATTATCACGGTGAGCATTAGTATTGATGGTATGTACTTTCTTTTCATGTTTTTCCCCCGTTCTATTTTCGTTGAAAGGTGCTAGGCTTAATTAGTAGGGAGTGGTATATAATTTACCCCACTAATTATTAATTTAACGTTCCATTCCTACTATTTCTAATTCTTACACTCGATTAAAGATAAACGTTTATGTTATCATTTCATATCATATAATAATTTAAGTTATATGTTTTCTCGCTTGAACAAATAGTATACCAGCTTAGTGCTAAGTTCTATGTTTGTAAAATAAAATAAAAAAATTCATAGGGTGTTCTGATCGGGAAAATAGGAAGAAGATCGCTACATTGTAATCCTAAAACTTATATTTTATGGCATTAGTAAATATTTTATGATCGCTCTATTAGGATGGCGTTTGCAGAAATTTTTAGCAAGAATAGAAGATTTAATTATGACTCATAATTTTGCAATGTATACATGCGGAGGTGTGCTCATTGGAAAAACGATCTCATCCATACATACCTAATTCACCGAAGATAATTCTTAATGAACTATTAAGAGAGATTGGTATAAGTGATGTGAATGAATTGTATTTAGATGTTCCAGAGAAACTCTTTTACAAGGGAAAATTAAAACTTCCGAGGACTCATGGTGAATACGAAGTTTTTAGAAAAGTTAGAGAAATCTTGAAGAAAAATAAGACCGTGCTTGATATGCCTACTTTTCTTGGTGCCGGTGTTTGGCCGCACTATGTTCCGGCTGTTGTTAAATCTTTAATTAGTCGGGGGGAATTTTTAACTAGTTATACACCTTATCAAGCGGAGATTTCTCAAGGCATGTTGCAAGCTCTTTTTGAATATCAAAGTTTAATGGCTGAGCTTTTAGAAATGCCTGTTGTAAATGCTTCGATATACGATTGGGCAAGCGCTTTAGGTGAAGCTGCTTTAATGGCAAAACGCGTAACAAAGAAGGATATATTCATGGTGCCGAAAATAATTCATCCTGAAAGACTCTCTACCCTTAAAACATACGCAGAACCAGCTGGCATTAAAGTTGTTCAAATAAAATTTAATGAAAACACCGGCCAGCTTGACTTAAACGATTTAGAGTCCAAGTTTAGCGAGTTTAAAGGAGATGTAGCTGGAGTATATGTAGAGAATCCGTCTTATCTTGGCTTTTTAGAAACTCAAGTCGATAAAGTTAGTGAAATGGTTCATGAAAACGATGCATTATTTGTTGTTGGTATTGATCCTACCTCTTTAGGTGTTATACGCCCACCGGGAGACTACGGTGCCGACATTGTCGTTGGTGAAGGTCAACCTTTGGGAAATCCGTTGAACTTTGGAGGCCCATTACTGGGGATTTTTGCAACTAAGGATGATATGAGATTTATTCGTCAAATGCCTGGCAGATTAATTGGAATGACAAGGTCTGAAGATGGAAAATACAGGGGTTTTGTCATGACTTTGCAGACTAGAGAACAGCATATCAGGAGAGAAAAAGCTACTTCGAATATATGCAGCAATGAGGCTCTTTGTGCTGTTGCAGCTGCAATCTATTTATCCCTGTTAGGTAAAAGAGGGATCATTGAACTTGGTAAGACTATACTCTACAATTCGCACTATGCAATGAAAAAACTGAATGCTATTAATGGGATAAAAGCACCTTATTTTGAGGCTCCCCACTTTAAAGAGTTCTTGGCCACTCTTCATCGAGGAGGAATTACAGTTGAAGATTTTCATAAAGAACTCTTAAAGAGGGGAATTCATGGGGGGAAGATTATAAAAAATGAGTTTCCAGAGTTTGGAGAATCTATGTTATTCTGTGTAACAGAAATTCATACTAAGGAAGATATAGATAGATTAGTTTCAGCAGTTAAGGAAATTGTCGAGGAGGGAGGGTAGAATGGTTAGGGAATTTAGACAAGCTAAATGGCCGGAGCCTCTCATATTTGAAATTGGAAGCGAAGGGAGAATCGGACATATAGTGCCCAGTCCTAGTGAAGAAGTTAAGGAAATGGTTGGTGATTTAGAAAATCTTATTCCGGAAACGTTACGAAGAAGAAAAGAACCCAAACTTCCCGAGGTTTCAGAAGTAGAAGTTGTTCAACATTATACTAGGTTGTCTCAAATGAATTATGGCGTGGATACAGGCTTTTATCCCTTGGGAAGCTGCACCATGAAATACAATCCAAGAATAAATGAGGAACTAGCCTCGATGGAAGAGGTGGCGTGGATTCATCCTTATCAAGATGAAAGTACCATTCAAGGTGCTTTAGAGCTGATGTAT
>Ga0180301_10001369_pt1 | contig 19268 bp, 16 predicted proteins | sample GuaBasSediGuay16_FD_121797 | JGI IMG/M metagenome (GOLD analysis project Ga0180301, IMG submission 121797) | Subseafloor sediment microbial communities from Guaymas Basin, Gulf of California, Mexico - Guay16, Core 4569-2, 12-15 cm | ecosystem: Environmental > Aquatic > Marine > Hydrothermal... | reverse complement strand
ATATACAGTCTTAAAATACCTAGTCAACGACGCCCACCCCTACCTCTAGCTCTCTTTATAATTTCACCTCTCAAATTCATTACACCAATACCAGTACCCTTAGTTAATTTCAAAGCTATATCCCGCAACTCACTAGGCACAGCCAAGTACTTAATCCTCTTACGAGAACTCCTCAACTGCCTCATAGACTGATATAAATCGCTAAGTGAACCAACAACTTCAATCGCCCTATCCCTAGCAACTATATCCACGCCCCTCCTACTATACTTCACACCAAACTTCCTCGCTATCCTCCTAGCAGCACGATCGTGCCTAGAACTCATCAATGCATCACCTTCACAATTTTCAATAAAAATACTACTAATTTTTCAAAATAAATTTAATGCAAAGTTAATTTAGTAATCTTACGCTTCGTTAATCGCATCATAAATCACCTTAGCTATAATCGTTTTTCTACATCCAAACCTTCTAAGCTTCTTAGCCAACATATCAATAATCTTTTCAATGTCTATTCCTTCTCTTTTCCATTCCCAATATTTACGAAGAGAATGTGAAGTAGTGAGTTCATCAGCAATCAATTCCGCTATCATGATGTTCTTAAGGTGCCTTCTTAACTCGGTATTTACTAACTTTAAGTCACCTTGAGGTGATAAGCTTACAGCAACATTCATTTCTTTCAAAACGTAGCTCCTTAACCTTAGAATTATACTCTTCACAATCTCTGGGGTCTCTTGAGGAATATGAGTTAAAGAATACTTCAGACCATGCCTTTCCATGGTGCTTTTTAACTCTAGTGCTCTCTCATGTAGCACTCTATACTCTTCTTCAAAGTACCTACTGAATTCCTCACTACTTGGAACTCTAAAACCATCAGACCAAGTCCAAAAAATAAGCACAGGCACTTTAACGTCTAAACCATGAATTTTACCATCAGGAGTTAATATTTTAGAAATAATCTGAATTCTAATCCCGCGCCACTTAGCTTTTAAAAAACGCTTAATCAAATAACTCAAGTCAAAATAAGCTATCGGAAGCCCTCTATCAACACCCTCTCGCAGATCCTTTATTCTAGCCCAAGGCAGCCACTTATTAATCCATACATCCCTAAAACCTAAAAACAGCAACTCATCATACAAGTAATTGATAACATCACCTATGAAAACCCTCCTATCCAACTCAAATCTAAGCTTCTCAATAAGCTCCCAGATATCGAATAATTTGTCACATAAGCACTTTCTAAAGTTCGTCCACTCATCCCACAAACCACTCCTACCCCTACACTCAACAAAGACGTCAACATCCCCAATCACATCACTTCTAAGAGAACTCCCCGCAATACCAATCCTCTCAACAAAAACAGGATAAGAATCACCATTAAGCAGCACAGCTCTTCCAACAACATGACTCAAAACCCTTATGGCTTCCGGATGTAATACTCCAATCAATACATTTCTAGGTAAGTTGCTAATTACAGCCACCCCCAGTATTGTCTTTTATCTTAAGAAATAAATGTGTTATTAAACATAAAATAGTAAAACTTTTCTATTTTTCTTCAACAAATTAATATCAGGTGGTAATTTGATGAGTGAAGTTAAAAAATTCACTTCTTTATTAAAGCGTTATGGATTAACTGATCAGCAAATAAGTAATGTCCTAAAAGTGCTTAGGACCATTTGGGTAGCTGAAGATATTGGCTCATTAGGCGCAACTATAAGCAGCGACTTCGATAATCAATTTAAATCCGAACTTGATATCTTAAGAGACCTTTCTCTTATTGACTTCTCAGGTAGAGCTGACAACATTCAAGTTTATGAATGCACCTATAAGGGTGAACGTATAGCTGAAGAAGCTTGGAATGCATATTTAGAAAATATTAAGCAGAAAATAATCGATACCTTAAAAGAATATCCTCCAAGGGTAATTGCTTTTTGGGCAAAATTTGGTATTGATAAGCCTGTTTGGGTTAAAAGGTCTGTATGCTGGCAGCACTACATCGAGGATAAATACGTTCCAGAATCAATTGTAAAACCGCTAATTGAAGACGATGAAATCTATGACCTGATAACAAAGATATGGATGAAATTAGTCGAAATTGATGTGGCAATCGAAGCCTATCATAACGTTACAACTGGCGGAGGAAGTTTGAGAGAAAGAAAATATGTTTTACCTCTTAAGGCTCTAACACTCATTGAGCAAGAATTCGGTGAAATTGACTTCGACTTAAAATATTTCGGTGTTTTAGGCGTGTTATCAAAATACATTGACTTGCGCAACAAAACAAGAGATGAATACATCAATCTCCTAGAATTTTACAGAGTAACTGAAGAAGACGTGATGAAATTTATTGAAAAACTTCATGTCGACGGAATAACATCCCGATACATTAAGGGGGATGTTCCATTCTTAATATTAGACAAGGAAAAATACATAAAGTACATCAAGGAAGAGATCGAAAAGACCGTGAAAAAAGTTAAAGACTACCTGATCAAAGGACTTCCTCCAATAGGTCCAGAAGAGGAGGAAATAACACTCTATCCCGAAAAGCCCTATGAGAACTTAATGAAAATAAAGCAACTGCTAAGAAACCTACATGGCTCAATACTAATCTTAGATAAGCACTTCAGCAGCGAATGCTTCACATTCTTCAAAGACATCAACCCTCAACATGTCACAGACATAAAATTCCTAATTGGAAGAGCTCACCTTAACAAGGACTTCAAATCAGTATACAAAGCATTCAAAGATGAAATGGCACGCAAAAACATAAAAGTTGAAGCCAGACTACTAAACGAAGAAGACGAAAAAGAAATCCACGACAGATACCTAATATCAGAGAACGCCGCATACAATACGCCGCCATGGAACACAATAAACAAAAAACTAGGACATATAAAGAAAATAAAAAACGTAAAAGAAATAAAAAGAATACTGAACAAATACTGGGCCAGAAGCAAAAACATTCTAAAGCTCAACTTACTGTAAAATCCTATAACTCGACCAATAAATTATTGTGAACTCAAATTAATTAAACGCTCTAGTATTTCTTTTAATTTCAATAATCTTGGATCTTTATCTGCAACAAGAGCTAATGACCTAACCAATCTATTAGTCATTATTCTTACATCGGATAATGTCTTTCCGCTTTTCCACAATCTTTGTGCAATATCATATATTTTTTTGGCATCATTGCCTAACAACATTACATTCACTTCGACATTTCCATAGAGACCTGATAGGGTGTAATTTGAAGAGCCTATTATTGCTCTATATGGTGTTGCTAAAATTTTCGCATGTAATCTTTCCATGAAGCGCACGTTTGCTAGGCTTTTTTGAAAAATTTCTAGTAATGTTTGAATCATATCCCGATATGCTAAGATGTCATGAATTAAAGTGGAAATTGGAAGATCGCTTATGTTCTTCTCGATCATGCGTTGGATAAATCTTATTTTCTCTATGCTAATTAGCGAATGCAATGGTCTCACTAAAATTCTGGTCTCACCATTATTTGACCTTATAAATTTAAGAAATTCAATTAAACATGGATTTGGTGAAGTTAAATCCGGAATGATTTTTCCTCGAAGCATGCACCTAAAATTTGAGATCCAAGGGGATATTATATAAATCGTTGAGTTTTCATAAAGCCACGGAGCAACTATTATCTCTGCTGCGTATTGGGATAGTAAGTCATGCTTAAGATTTAATGCTTCTCTGCAATGTTTGCTAATGCACGGAACTGTCATTTTACACTTCTCCTTTTATGATTATTCTCTTACAAAACATGAAATGAGAACAGATTTAACGCCATCTTTGCTTGAATATTTATAAGTAATAAGTTCTCCTATTCTAACGGAAAATCCCAACATAGACAATCTTCTCTCTTGGTCTTTCACATTTTTAAGTGAATGTATGTCTTCTAAATCCTCTACAATGTAAAACCTATCTTCCTCCTCATTTCTTACTTTCTTACTCATTTCAATCCACACATTCCTTAGAAAAATGTAATCAAGTAAGTATTTTGTAATTACTGGCGTTCCTAAGCTACACTTGTCAATGTCTATTGCGTAAACATCATCAAGGAAGCACATGATAGGGGCAACATCTTCTACCATTCTTCTGATATCCAAAAAGGCTTCCTCTCTCCCATATTTGTTTTTCAAATTAATAAATAAAGTTCTGTGAAAATCAAAGTTTAAATTCTTCTTTAAAGTTTCGTCTGGAATCCAAATATCAGATTTAATAGAGTGGTGTATGAATGTAAATTTAATGTCTTCATTCTCACGTCTAGCTATATGTGCTATAAACCACGATAAGAGCTCAATAGGGGGCTCCATTTTAAGTCTTCTCTTGAGACACTTGTATGCAATCCATAACTCTAAGTAACGTTCAAACTCATTTAATGCACGTTTAATTTTTGTTTCTTCAAAAATTGATGGTGTAATAATTCCAATTGCTTTCTCAAGTTTTCTCCGGAAATCATCTCCAGTATAATGTAAAAGATCCAGGTAATTTATACATCCTATGCGGGGAATTATTTGTTCAAAAAGTAGAAGATCTGTATCAAGAGACTTATTAGTTAAAATTAACTCCTCAAGATAAGTTATGAAGTCGTTAGGTGCTCTGGGTTCTATTTGCTCAAAATGGATCAAGTAAGCATCATAATTCTTCTCTATGGAACTGGCAAAACCTGTGGCAGGCATTTCTTCAAATATTGCTGCCTCACTTGGAGTATTAGAAATTTGTTTTAAGTCTATATACGGTCTTATCGAGTCTATTCCGCTTGTGATGGCTGCCGCATCCCTCATGACATGAACTAATGTATGCAAAAGAACAGTTGTTATTAATGATTCTCTATGATTAAAAAGAATTTGAATAGATTTGTTAAATACTTTGATTACAAAGTTTAAAAAACCTTCATTATTAACTAAGAGGTCTAACCATGAAGGGTTTCCATAAATTGCTTTTATTATAGCAGGTATTATAACTTCAATTTTTGGTTCTTCTTCTCTAATCAATATCTTAAATAGTTCATCATCTAAACTTATACCATTTTTAATTTTAATTAAATTATTATAAAACTCTTCTTCATTATCTAATGTTTTTTGATCTGCTATGATCCATCCCAGCGCAAAGACCTTAGCTATTGCCTCAGCGTCAAAAATGCCTATCGGAAAGATGGGGTTACATAAGTACGTTTGCATTATTGAAACTAAAATCTTGTAACTTAACCTAACTTCTAAATCTTTATAAACTGTTTTTATTAAATTCTTAAGTTCTTTTAAAGGTTTAAACTTAATTTTTAATCCTTCAACTTTTAATGTTCTATCGCCTTCTGGTATAAGTCCTAAAACTATGTAACTCGAATTATCATAAAGCGGTTTTATGCAATGTATTCTTTTATATTCATCTTCTCCTTTAAGCTTAAGATCTAATGAAACGGCATATATTAGAGGTACTACTTCTAACATTCTGTTATATCTATTGTAAAAACTTATTTTATTTATAAAAAACATTAATGGTTTAGGTATTTTATAGTTTTTCTCAATACTTTCTTTTTTTGCTTTGCTAATCAGTAAATAAGACCGGAGAGGATAAGCTCTGCTATCAATGCGGATCCTGTATGTATCTCTTTCTCTTGTCTGTTTTTTTGATATTCTCCAGTAAACTCCATATTCTCTAGAATCCAATTCTATTAAGATGCCCTGTATATGCCTGTATTTGTGAGGTATGCATATTACTTTTACCTCTTTAGGTCTGTAAACACGGACACCATCCTCACCAATCAATTCGCCCAAGAAAATATTTGGAAGAAACGGTAAATCATCTTTAATCAATGACTCTATGTACTCTAGTTCGTAATATGGACTTAACTTTAGAGGGTAAGGATTCCTTGAATCAAGATGGGGAGGGCACCATGCATATTTTCTTGGACATCTGAATCTTGCTGTTATATTTCCGGGCATAACGAAGTTAATGTAATCATATCCATAGTAGTACGGGCGCGTTTGATTATCAAAATGTACTAATACCCTAAAAGATAGTTCCCGGGGAAATGCTATTGTTAGCAGTTGCACCCCAACTTTATCGGCATAATTTTCTTTTTCCATTTTTATTAATCCTCCAGAAGTCGTGTGATACATGATTTCACAATATTTTTAACAGTCTGTTCTCCAACTTCTCTTTCAGCTACCTTTGCGGCCTTGTCTATTGATCTTTCTAAAATTTTATTTCTATAGTGTCTAAGTTTTATTATTGTTCTTTCTTTAACTTTAGAAAGAGCATGTTCTTCATCCCATAATCCTTCGAACGCTATTTGATCTAGCACTGATGCTTTTATTGCTTCACGCACAACGTAATAGTTGTTTTTACTTATTAAGGGCATTGCATACTCTCCTTTGAGTAAATATTCTGGATTTGAGTAGTAGAAATTGTCTATGAATCTATATGGATTTAAAACAAGTATTATCAAAGGTCTGTCATCCAAACTTCTACCAACTCTTCCCTTTCTTTGTATAAATTCCTCAGTAGATCTTGGTGCTTCATAATGCATCATGATTATGAATGATGGATCATCATATCCAACTTCGAGAGCAGAAGTAGCTAAAATGAGATCGCCCTCTAATTCCTCTCTTCTATCAGCATAATACACCTTTACATCATTAGACCTGCATAATTTATGGAAATGGTTATCAAGTCTCATTAAAATCCAACACTCTCCACTTTTGTAAAAATCGCATGTATAAAGGGCTCCATTATATTTTCTGCAAAGCCCTTGATACTTACATTTTCCTTTTTCTAGTTTTTCTATAAACTCGGGATCTCTCAGCCTGAATAGCGCTTTATTTCCGCGTTCTCTTTGTTCAGCATCATGTATGTAATGTTCTAGGCGTTCAATAATATCTATAGAATCTGTAAAGACGAGAACCTTATTTTTGCCTTCTCGTCTAAAGGCGTTATGTAATGTAACCATGGCAACTTGTATCATAGTCGAAAGTGGCTTTACTAAGCGTTTTTCAAGCTCAGTATTTTCCTCATTTTCACGTTCTTCTAACGGTTTTATGAACGCAGATTTAGCTGGCTTGACTAAGATATAATGAACCACACTTGTTCGTTCATAATCCATCTCTTCTGGCTTTATTGATTCTCTAACTTTTACTCCTGTCAATTCGCTAAAGAAATATTCAGGTGAAGCTATTGTTGCTGATAACCCTACATAAACCCTACCCACTCGTTTCTTAGTTAGTACATAATCGAGTCTCTTCAAGATTTTTTCAAATCTTGAGCCATATAGCTCTCTTAGGAGGTGAATTTCATCAATAACCACAAGCATGACGCCATAATGTCCTACGTAGTCAACGAATTGTCTCCATGTTAATTTTACCGAAAGAGCATCTGCTGTTGTTAGTACAATGTTAGTAAAGTGAAAGTCATAAGCGTCTTTTTTACTTAGCCTTATTGGAAGTTCATGTCCAAAGTCGCATAAAGTCTTTTCTTGTGTTGCGTAAATTTCTGTTTTTCTTCCTTCTTCTTCACATATCGGACACGTTAGAGGTTTAAAGTAGTACTTACCGTCACGTATTTCCCAATATTCCTTTGCAGGAGCAAAATATTGATGCTCACTTTCTAGCCTACCATAACTAAGTTTATCATAACTAAATGGTATTGCGTGATTATCTATGCCAACTTCAATGTTGAATTCACTCACTTCATTTTTAATTATCATGTTGAGATAGTAAACCGCCTTAGCATATCGGGCAAATTGATTTATTGACAAGCTGAATCTCGGAAAAATTACAAGTGCACCGTATTCATGTATTTCATGTTCACCTCTAGCTCGGCGCCTCAAATTTATAAGCTTTGCAGTGGCGATCATCAAAAGCATAGGAAGCATGTAGGTTTCTGTCTTTCCAAGTCCTGTCCCAGCAACTATAACTTCGCCATATCTCTTTCCTGACTTATAAGTGTAAACTAAATTTTCTAAAATTTTGTAGGCTCCATCAACTTGATATCTATATAATTTTTCTCCAATTATTTTTTTAATTAATTTCACCATTGCTTTCTGTATTATTTGACAAGTTTTGTCGAGGCCGTCGCCAAATTCAGTGCCAAGCTCGTTTCTTACAATATCCAGCATCCCCGAGACGAAGTCGTTCACATCGACTTCGGGTATAAGGCCATATCTTGGTTCTATAATCCATTTTACATCTTCCACTAACCTTGGTTCGCTTTTTGCATCCCAAAATCTTTGTTTAACGTGATAAATCAGCCGGACTACTTCTGCGGTTCTCGATCTGTAACCAACAACCTCTCCCTTTTCGTTGATCAATTTAATAACGAAACCCATGCTTGCTAATTCATCCAGAGCAGCCTCAATTTCAGTAGCAGTTAAACCCAGTTCCTTACCTAGATCTTCTGTACATAAAATATTCGAAGGTTGAGTAATCTTTCTAACGTAAAAATCATAATTGCCAGCATTAATATATTCAGCTTCTTTTTGCTCTAAAAGAGTAAGTATTTCTTCTAGGCTCACGTTACGAATTTTTATTTCTCTAAGAGCTTTAATAGAAGACATTATTTTTCACCACGAAATCTTATCTCAACTAAGTTGGCAAGAGGGGATTTCTCATCATAAAGCTTTTTAATGCGTTCAAATTCAGAAGGAGTTAAATTAGCGAGTTGTACCCCACTGCTTAGCTTAACTAAAAGCTCGTAGCCTATGATTTTGGCTTTTTGTTGTATTTGCTGATTAAGGTTAAAAATTAAATCATGAAGTGATTTAATATAAGTAGCAAGCTTGAGTATGTCGTCTTCCTTATCATGAAGCTTTTGTACTTTTACTTCAATCTCCCTAACTCCTAAGTTTTTTAATATTTTAATTAGATCTTCTATTTTTTTCTCCTTATCGCGAATTACCTCCATAAGTGTTTTATGAAGCTGTTTTTTGTTTATGCCTATTGTCAGGCAAAGCATCTTTATTTGTTTAACATTATCGTTGTCCAAGGAATTTAAAATATGTATAATTAACTTCTTATAATCATTTATAATTTCATTAAATTTACTATATGAAGATAAAATTTTGCAAACTTTAATCATTTTTTCTAATTCATCAATACTTTTTTCTAATTCATATAAACTTTCCTTAAATTCTTTAAGCTTATTATATTGTGCGATTCCATAAACTATTTTGTCTATGTTTAATAGTAGTGCAAACTTATTATCAGACATTTAACATCACCTCATTTAACTTCTTTCTAATGCTTTCCTTTAATAACGATATTTCATACATTATTTTGTTTACATCCGTACTTTGGTATTTTTTGAGTAAATCTAGAGTTTTGTGAAGTGTGTTTGAAATCTCGAGGATCTCTCTAACAATTGGCTGTATTTCGGATATTCTCATGACTAAATTGAAATGATCCATATAAGAACCCTCTAACACTTTAAGGCGAATGTTTTTGAAATTATTAAATAAAGCATTTAGCTCTTCTTTACTACTCTTTACAAGTATGCCTTCGAGCTTTACTAGACATGTTATTAAATCTCCATCTAAATTATATTTTCTTGCTTCTTCTATTTTTTTAAGAACAGCATCGTAATTCTCTATTATATGTCCTAAAAGATCTATGTCAACTTTATTGACGTCCTTCTCTAAATAACCAATATTTGTCAAAATTTTATTGATAATTATGCTTCTTAGGCCTTGCTGATGTTGTTCAATAACTTTTCCAAAAGCAGTTCCCATGTACTCTAGCTTATTAAGTGATTCCGGGATCTTTTCTTGCAAAATTATCTCAATTGGATCTATTATTTCATTTAATGCTTCCCACAATATTGGACTTACGAAGCTTCCATGGTAAAAGAACAGGTCTTTGAGTAATTGACATAATTTTTTTGCTGGAAAATTATTTTTTTCTATAAAGTCAATTATTGCTCCAAATTTTTCTTTTGATAGTTTATTTTTGCTGGGTATTTCATTTTGATTACTTATAGCGTATATGAGAATCAAAATAGATATAATGACCTTTGCTAACCGCTTAAGCGGATAGTGCTGATTTAAGTAATTCAAAACGAGTTCTCTAAACTTTATTGGTATATCTGTAATTTCTGGGTGTTCAATTAATATGTCATTTAGGATTTTTTGTTTTTCATTTTTTTGCACTTTTACTGCGAATGCTAGTCTAGCAAGTTCATCAACACTCAAAAATAGGACAAGCGGGTAGTCTATACTTAACTTATTGGGCGATATAATGATCCTTGGTGGGTCATACTCATTTTTCTCTTTGCTACTTCTAACAAGCTGTATAGGATTCTTAGGTAATACGCGAATTCTGCGCAATTCTATAAGTTCTTTTAATCCATTAATTATATCAGCAACATATTCTAGTTCTTGTTTCTGTCCCTGGTACCAGAGTTCGATTGCTTGCCTGATTCTTGCAATATCTGGTTTTGACTCTTCTTCTCCTCGACCCTTATCCTTTCCTTCTTCTTCTCCTTTTTTGACGAACTTCGTAAGTATAATTTTTTCTTTTTCTTCTTTAATATTCTTTATATGCAATATTAGGTCGTATAAATTAAATTTAAATATTCTATTTAAAACATCTTTTTTTATTTCATAACCTTCTTTGGTTTCTTTTCCATACATTACAATAGTTCTTATAACACTTTTTAAGAACACTTTCTCACGGTCATACTCGTATTGCGTAGCTGGATCAATTAGCACTCCTTTGTTAACAAAATTGGCGAAGCATACTTTGAATAATGTGTGGGCTGGTGAATACCCTTCTTCGACCCAGCTGTTAATCATGATTCTTAAATCGTTAATTATGCTCCTTGGTGTTACTCTTTCGCGGTAACCTTTTTCCAATAGTTGACGTAGATAGTTGTAGTAATGCTTGACGAAGGTTTCAGATAGGGGAAATAGCTTATTTGCATCTCTCGAATTGCTATTTAAAATCTCGCAGGGTTTGCTGCCTATTTCTTTCACATATGGGCATAAATTACATGTATTTCTGTCTTTTACTGCTCCAATATATCTCTTAACAAAATCAAGAAAGGCATCTTCATTCTCTAGAATGAAGCGCGTATCAATGTAGATCTGATGTGAAGCTCTATCTGCTAATGTGTGAATTGTCCGGATTTTTTCTCTGAAAATGCCTGTCGTTAAGCCGACAACTATGCCGCTAGGAGGTAATTGGGAGACATCTGATATCGTGTCGATGAGACTTTTAAAGACGTCGTCTGATAGTAATGTTGCGTCATCTATTATTAGTACTGGGTACTTGCCTTTTTCAACAGCTTTACGCAATTTACCTCTAATCCACTCTCCTAAGTTTACTAAAACAATTTTTTTGCCTTGTCTTGTCGCTTCTAAGTGAAAGATGAATGATGATACTAACTTATTAACGGCATCTGGATTCTTAATACCAATTTTCTCTAATTCTTCATGTGTGAAGAAGGATAATACTAATCGTCTAAGCTCTTCACTAGAACCTTCTTCTCTTAATTTTCTTAGAAGTTCAAGTCTTCTAGAAATTGCACGTGTTGCTATCTCTCTAAGAAGTTTTTCATATTTAATGAATGGAAGTTTATACCATACTATAATGGCCTCGAGAATGTGAAATATTACATTTTCAAGTTCATCTTTTCGCTCTTCAAATCCTTTCAAGAATTCTTCTAGAGATTTTGAGGTTAGTAAATCTGGATTTAGAGGTGCAAGCCAGCCACCGAGTACTACAAGATGAGACTTGGGAATATGAATTACTTCGATACTTCCTGAACTAGAACCTTTAAGCATTATTTCTAAATATCTACACAGTTCAGATTTGCCAACTCCAGTAAAACCATGAATAACAATTATTCTGATATCTCGCCTTTTTGCCCCTTCAAGGAGAGATTCTAGTAACTCCCGCTCACCTATTTCCTTCCTTAATTTTTCATCAAAAAGCCTATCCATAGAAACGTGCGTTTTCATAAAAATTTCTTCGCTCTTTTGGTAAACGTCTAAGGTAAAGACATTCTCAGGTCTTAATCTAATGCATTTATTAAATGTCTTAATCATCGCTTTTCCTCCCAAATAATGAAATTAAATATTTTATTTTTAAAATTAAATATTGGACCTCCATCTGCCAAATTTAATAAGCGAATCCTATTGTACTTTTCTAATGTAAAAAGTGTTGTAAGAACTACTTGTGATGGGCTATTCTCATGATAGACTCTAATATATTGATCGATTAAGCCCAGGAAAACGTGAACAGGTAGCTGGTTGATTTTTTTAGATTTATAAATTCTTTCTTGATAAATGTCCTCCAGTAATGATGGTGCCAAAGCTGGGAGCACCCTGGGCCTCTCTCTACTACCTCTTACTATCCCCACGCCTACGAACCGAAGGATTTTCATTAAGTAATCAATTTTAAGCTCATGGGTGGGTAAAACATCTCCATAGAAAAGATATTCTCCGCGAAACCTTCTAAAAACTACTGTTAAATCTGTTTCAATCTCTCGAAGCGAAGGAGGACAAACATAGTAGTTTATAATCTCAGCTACATACTTAACCCCTGGATCGTTATGATGCCTAATATGCCATAATAATTCAAGTCTGGCATTATCCGTCTGCACTCTCTCATTTATTTTTATTATTTTATTATCATAATATTTTGTAATTCCTAGGATTTCCATAATTTTTAAAGTTTGAAATAAAATGTCACTTCTCCTATCAAGATTGGATCTTAACTGATATTTCTCACGAAGCTCTTTGATAGGTACCTCTTTACATTGCCTAATACATAAGAACACATCATTAAACAAACGAGGTGAAAAGTAATATTCAAGTAAATCCAATCTATCACCAAATAATATGATTGAAGCTTATTTTTTTAAATGTTTCCTGCTCTATCCATAAAGCTAAAATAGCCATCCAAAAGGACTGATTATTTTTAAATTTTTCAAGCCAGGCTCCCCACACTCCTTTCTTAAATAAAGGTTTAGTGAAAAGATCCTTTAAATAATAATAACTTTTTTCCCCACTCTGGCTCTCAACGAGCTTCAAGGCTAACAGTTGAAAACCTGCATTTAAGGTGTCTTTTAACGGCTCCCATGGAAATATAATTTTTTTGGATTGATAATATGCTTGTTCATAAAGTAATACACTAACTCCCAATTTATGACTAAGCGAAGCTTGTTCTTTTTTGAGCTTGAAATTTTCATCTACTACAAAAATAATTTTCTGATAACTTTTTTTAGAGCTTAGTAGCATTCTAATTATTTTTGACGCGCATGAAAACCTTCTTTCATCTTCTCTTCCAATAAAGAAAATCAGAGGCTTTTCTTCAGGGAGAATAATGTCAGTAGTGAAGTTGACTTTAGGGAAAATATTTCCAAAAAGTCTATAGACATCGCGTATTCCACGCCGTATTTTTCTATACTCGAATACCCAACGTCTAAGATGTATTGCTGTAGCTAAAATGATTCCTCGAGGAAAAAATACGCAAATCTCATTATGCTTCATATTTTTCTTTAGGAAAAAAGCCAGTAATGGAAGAGACCTGAAAATACCATACCTTATTCTTCTCTTATCTGGATCCCAGCGTACACAGTAATCTTGTAAGATAAGGATACCGCCATACTTTAATTGTTCAACCCAAGATGGCTCTTCCATACAATTTTAAATTCAATATTGTAAAATATTAAACTTTATCTTATCTAATCTAATGAACTATGAAAGCTATTTTTAGATGATGTATTTTTTGTCACGCCGGATCCTATGTACAATGCTATGTTACATTTCAAAAAACTCTGTTAGCTTTAGTTGGGTTGAAGAAAAATATTCGCGTAAAAGTTTTAGCAATTGTACTCTGCGCTTAATGTTTGTTGCATACATAATCAATGATTTACTTGTTGCTTGTTTGAAATGTTTCGATAAAGGTAAAATTGCTAATACTTTATTGTTGTTTATAATTTTTTCAAGTACTTCTTTAATAGGCTTTATATAATCCTTATTTAAATTTATTATGATTAGTTCATACTGCTTATTAAGAATATCCATTAATTTTTCGTTAACCTTTCTTTTAGAAGCCCATTCCTTAATTTGAACACTATTAAGGTCTTTGAGTGTGGCATCATATGGTATTATGATGGTGTCACCGGTTATTAGCCCATATCTCGCTGATAAGATATAAACATCAATTTGAAATCCGCTTTTTCTGAGGTCTCCTATTAGCTTTCTTACGTACTTAAAAGTTCCAGAATACATGTCCTCAGCTCTTTTAGCATAAGCTCTCAAAATTTTCCAATATTCCTTTTCTCGCTCTAGGTCAAATCCGGGTAAGCTTAAACCTCTCTCTGAAAGTATTCTCGCAACTCGGTTCAGATCAATATTTTTCTCTTGAGTACAATATGTAATTATGGCAATTTTTCTTATGTTCTTAGGGTTTAATCCTGCATTAAGAAAGATTTTGTATTTATCTTGAAAACTGATGGTTTTGTTGATAGCACGATCAACCATTATTTTCATTTTTCTATCTATGTCTTCATAGTTTTTGAATAGCTGACTAAACGTCCATATGTTATGGAAGCCCCTTCTTCTGTTTCTATCATTCCCCCTAAATATGACAACATCAATTCCAGCTTCCTTACAAATTCTACATTCGCATTTTTCCCAAGGCTTATCTCTTAAAGTGACAACATAATATGGAAGGTAACTGATTTCACCATTAATGGCCAAGTACTCTCTCAATATGTTTAGTGTTTTCTCAAATCCAACCTTACCTTCAGCATAATTGTGAAGATATTCTAGAATTTCATGTTCCATTTTTGAGTTGTATCTGATTCTAATAGCTGTATAAAGTTTGCAGTTTTTTATCAGATAATTTCCATGCGTTCGCGTCCATGCTAATCTAAGAAAAGTCGCATTGTCAAGTGAGATATCTTCTACTAGCTCGGTTAAGGCCTTTAAGCGAGGAATGAATTCAGGTCTAGCAATACCTAAGAAATGTATTTTTACCACGTCTCGCTTGCGTCTGAGAAATTCCTTCAAGTTTTCAATTAATTTGGATATGAATTTTGTATTTCTTTTAGCTAATCCTCCTAAGGCGAAGTGCCTATATCCTATTTCATACAGTCTCTTCATGAAGATTACGTAGTCACTAATTTCATAACCTTGGATTGCACCTAAAAGTGTAAACCTATATTCACCTTCCATGCTTTTTTGCTTCCATATCTCATAGCTCTTAACTGCATTCTCATATGTGATTTGCATTCTGAAATCAGGGTCCCTAACAGCAGCAATATGGTCAACCGATACGCCATAGTCAACTCCAATTGCATTATAAAATTCTAAAGTTCCTTCAACGCTATATGGCGGCCTGCTCTCGTTTACATATTGCCATGCTCCGCAATCTCCTATGACCTGAAATCGACTAGGATCTCTAAGGCTAGCTGGAAGATTTAGAAACTCCTTTATCCCTTCTCTCTTTATTTTCATGAGCTTGCTGCTAATTGTTCTCTTTTTTGGCGGATCTATGAGGCTTCTCGATACAAGAACTCCATTAATTGGTGGGGGGTTATAAAAATGCCAAATCCGAGCACCATATCTATACCTGTCTTTCAGGTAATCTTTACCATGTTCTTCTGTTATAAAATTGAAATTTGGATCGACGAGATCGTCCCAGTCCGGTAGTATGAACTTAAACATACTTTTCACGCTCAATTTTCATCCTCGATACCCATATAATTAACTTATAAGCATTTAATACTGCAAGCCAATATTTCAATTCACTTACTCTAGATGATTTAAGGACATTTAAAGCAAATTCTGACTCTACATGGTCAGAGGATTCCTCTGCTATTTCTTTAAGCTTATTTAATCCTTCAATACTGCTTATTCGCACCCTCTTTAGTTCTCCTTTGTCAGTGTAAATGAGTTCTCGATTTGCAGCGGCTCTTATTGGGGTACTTGTGTCAAAACTATTGACAAATTTAAGTATCCTTTTCATAATAGATGGTGCCGACACTCCAAATGAGTGAACCCACACTTTATTGCCAACTTCTTCTCTAACAGCCCTAATTATGCGATACAGATAACTAGAATTAGAGCGATGACGAACAAGTGATCCAATCCCAATGTACTTTGCTCCTAATTCCAGATATTTTTGTGCCACAATACGATATGTAGTTTCATCCCAGCCCTGAACAACTAATATTACATCTTTACCTAATTTACTTCCTATTTCAAGAGCTGCCTCCGCGTTTACAAGCGTCTTCTTTAACATTTTCTTACGCTGAGTTTCTGTTAAACTTATATCTACAAAAGGCACGTCCTTGTGAATTAAAACATCCGCTCCTAAAACATACTGTAGGTACAAGACTAAGTGCTGAGGATATTTAGAGGAATTTGTATTCATTTCCCGAAGTGGACTAATTAGTGAATCTACCAATAATGTTCCTTTAAATTGTAGTAACCTCTTTAATCCTCGTGAAAAATAACATTTTAAAACATTACTTGAAAGCTTCCTAAAGCCCGCTATAGAGGATAAAGAAACGAGCAAGCCATCTAAATTGAAATGTTTCCAATATGGCGGGTCTGGTGGGTTAACATACCATGTTAAAAAAACTATTGCATTAAGCATAAGCTGATAACACCTTTTTCGCATGATTGATGTTGATCTTACAGAAGCATTTTAGATACTCATCGAATAGTATTGAGGTTAGCTTTAAAACTTCCCCGGGATTGCCGTTGCTAATTTCATGTAGTAATGAAAGCACTTCATCATCAAATATTTCCTGAATTTTTAAGGAGCAATTGGAAGCTTCAAGATAAGCTTGAAGTAGATTGGCGACTTCCTGCTTTTTAAAGTTCCTAAGATATACTATTCGAGATGAAAGTCTTCTTGCTAAAGCTGGATGTATGTTTACAATTTCAGTCCATCCTGCCGGAGTCAGTGCAGCAATTAATATCGTTGCTGGAGGTAAATTATCAATGAATCTCCTCAAATAATTCATATATTGTAATTTTGCTAATGATGGAATTGTTGTAATTGCTTCAAGTTCATCTACAAGTATCACAATAGGTCTGAAGCCAATATTGCAGAGGCCTGAAAGGACTTCTACACTGAAGTTAACTGCCTTTTCATCATCAATGTTCGGTCCAAGCCCGAGTTTCAGTCTAATAATGCTTGGAATGCGATCAGCCATAAGCCACTGCATAATGTAAAAGTGATGTTCATCATCGTGCTTAATCTGGTTCAGAGCTTTTTTAAGAGGGTCAGTTAAAAAATCAGCAACCTTTTCTGCTAACTTATGCTCTATTACGTACGAAACTACGTGCCTATATATTTCTGCAAATTTCTTCCCAGGAGAAGGCACGTAAATTGTTAAGGCATTCCGAAAATGCTGTGTCGCAAGCTTTTTAATACAAAGTAACATGTGCGTTTTCCCATGCCCATAATTACCCACTATTGCGCATGCTCCTTGAGATTTTTCGTTAAAAATACACTTAACGTAATCTATTAATTCGTTTGTCACATTATCCGGATCATAAAGAATGAGCTTATTCAGCTCATTCTCAACAGGGACAGCCAGCCTTGGAAATGGATTTCTAACCAAATCATCACCCCATCATCATAATGTAAACATATGCTTTGTTAAACAAGGTGACCGCTTGGAAAGATGTACTCCTAATTAATGGTGCCTGAGAAAGGATGATCTTATCACCTTGTCTCTTAACAAATGCTTCTAAAAGCCTTCTAAAGACATTTTCACCAAGATACATCTCTTTTAAAATTTCTCTTTTTAACTCTATAAGTGGAACATATTTGTTTCTCAACTTTTTCGAAAGAGCTTTATACTTTTTATAAACTAGGCGCTCAAATTTCGGGTAAAGCTTTGCTTTAAAGTCATCATAATCATGGCAACTTAACGCTGAGAGCTCATTAATAAGGCGCAAACTTATATCAACAGCCACCTGATTTAGCCCCGTTAACATACACAATTTCGAAGGAGACGTAATGCCGCTCACATATAATCTATAAATTTCACTATAATCTTTCAATCTGAGCAGGTACGAATTAATAACATCGGCTCTACCTTCATCATATGCCTTAACAAATCTCCATCCATCATAAGTAACCTTCGGAACACCATCTTCACCAATAGTCGCTAAACCCATGGTCAAAAGTACTTTGAAAATTTCCTTACCCCTCCTGCTATTGATATCAAAATCATTTTTAAACTCTGACCGAAGAATCGATGTTATTCTTGCCAAAGTGACTGGCCTCATTTAAACCACCAACTCTCCCCATTTAAGTTATCTATAAAAATTATAAAAAATTTAGCCGCTAAAAAATAGCCGCTAAATTCCTTACGTAGTTTTTAAATTATTAATAACACCTTATTTGGCTATGGAGTCCTAAATGATCAGAAATAAAAAACGAAAAATTTACAAAGGACAATACGTTGAACGTGTAAGAATATACATCAGACTTTCACCAGAAGTTGCTAAAATGTTAGATTATCTTGCTGAAAAATACTTTCCAAATAAGAAAAAGAGAATATCCCTAACAATCAAGAAATTAATTTTAGATGCTGCAAGTAAAGAAAAGAACTTGCAAAATCGCAGTTTCGAAGAACCATAACTTATTAGAAATTATTCTAATGTTAGTTGCGCTTTCTAAAATGTATGTCCATGATAATACGTCATTTCTTTTTGCCACTAAAGTGAGGCGTCTAGAATTCTCTTGTCAAATCACTTATCATTAAAACTATGTAACTGGTTCTTGCATAATAGAACCAAAATTTTATCAAAAATTATCATCTAACTTACGCTAGTGATAAAAATGGTAGACTTGATCATACCTTTGTTTTATAAGCCGGCTTGGGAGATTGAGCTGGAAGGAAGAGAGCTAGACGTTAGATTCTCGGACGAGCTGAGAAATCTAGGCGATGAATTGAGAGACAGACTATACCGAGCAGCAGAACTACACGAAAAACTACTAGAAAACGGATGGAAAGCAATAGGAGGACAATACGAAATAACCTACCACAAAGACCTAACAATAGAAGAAGCACAAAAAGAAATCCAACAACTACAAATAGAAAAATACCTAAGCAGCCTCACCAAACATAACAACAACAAGAAACAAAATCAGCAATCACCATCACTAACAGCTTCGAAGCCAACGCAGAAGGCAAATCAGCCTCCCACCCCGAATTCTAAAAGCACTCCCTCAAACCCTCGCAATGAAGACCAAAACCCTAACTCTTAAACTAGATAGGCAATT
>Ga0180301_10001366_pt1 | contig 19276 bp, 16 predicted proteins | sample GuaBasSediGuay16_FD_121797 | JGI IMG/M metagenome (GOLD analysis project Ga0180301, IMG submission 121797) | Subseafloor sediment microbial communities from Guaymas Basin, Gulf of California, Mexico - Guay16, Core 4569-2, 12-15 cm | ecosystem: Environmental > Aquatic > Marine > Hydrothermal... | reverse complement strand
GGAGAGAGCCCAGGTCAAGCTCATGATGATAGACCACCTAGAGACCAGCCTAACCCCACCCCTAGCTGAAGCCCTCACACATACACTTATCGAACACATAATGAAGAATAAACACTTGATATCAGTAATGATAGTTCACGATATAGACACCTTAGTTAGCTTGGACATAGCACTCAGAGAGCTCATGCATAAAAACATGAAAGAACAAGTAGCAGTTTATGAATTCATACATGAAGAGAAAGAGATCATAACCCGACAGCTCAAGGTCTCCAGCAAGGAAGGCATAGAAATACCATCCTACCTAGACAAATACGTCACCAAGCTAGGAAGCCAACAAGCTAAACTGCTCTCCACATGGCCACTATCACCATCATAAACAAGGCATATGAAGGTCATTGAAGAGCTCAACATAGAGGAATTCCGAGGAATAAGAAAACTAGCAAAACCACTAAAACTAGCAGACTTCAACGTCATCATAGGAAGAAACAACACAGGCAAAACAGCCATCCTAGAAGCACTATACCTACTACCATGCCCTTGGCCACGCGCAATGCCCATAGTAGAAAGAAGCGCAATATCTCTGATAAGCAGACTACATGGCAGAAACACCAGAGCACTCATATACGGCTACAGCGGAAAAGCAAGAATATCATTCAAAACGCCTGAACTACGCATAGAACTAATTCTCAACTCAGAAAGAAGCGACCTTCTTGAGAAAGCTATTATCAATGAAGAGGAAACGAATTCGGACACCTACCTACAACACATAGCCAAAGCCTATGGCTATGAGGACACCAACCAGGCCTTCTCACTAGCCTTCTACATACCCAACGACACCGAGATATTGCATGAACTACAGCAGAGAATACTCAATGAGCCCATATGGAACGCCATAATCAAGGAAGGACACCACAGAAAAGTCGTCAAAGAAATCATATGCCCCACCGTCTACGACAAATTCACCGAAGCCCTAATCGAAAGAGACAGACTAAAGCTCAGAAAGGAAATCAACGATGAAATAGGACCCCTCTACATAGACGTAGCAGACCTAGGCGAAGGAATAGAGCGAATCCTAACCATGGCATTATGCCTCGAGTACCTAAAGCCCAAACTAGTCCTATGGGACGACATAGAAGTAGCAGCCCACCCAGGACTACTAGAAACAACCCTCAAATGGCTAGCCAGCAAACCATGGCAAGCACTCATAACAACACACAGCATAGACGTACTATACGAACTAACACTGATACAGCCCAGAGAATGCAACATCATAGCACTAAGAAAGAGCCATGACGATATAGTCGACTACAGAATCATGACCCTAGATGAAATTGAAGAACTACTAGACAAGGGATTAGACATAAGAAAACTAATCGACGTACTCAAGCTCTAGAACATGAAGGTGATAAGAGGACAACACGTCGAAAGCACTCAAAACACGATAATAGCTCTCACTGGCAATGGAGCCAGCGAGGGACGAGTCCTAACGGCACTGGCCGAAAAGCTAGACCCGCCAGAGGAGCCTAAAATCATACTCATGCCACAGACCTCAGGAAGAACAGGACTTGAACCCACAATAGACACATTAGCAGGACTTATAGTGACAGGACTAGTCACCAAGACCTACGCCATTGTGATAGACAAAGAACACCTAAAGGAAGAGCCCGAGGACCACATAAGGGAAGCACTTCAAGATCATGGTTTCACAATTCACAATTTCATAAAGCTATCGGACGACCTCTACAGAATAACCTGCATCAAAGGCGAACAGTTAGACATCTACATAGCAACACTAGGAATAACGCCGAAAGGAAACCTAGAAGAACACCTAGCAGAACTCATTAAACTGAGGTATGGAGAGCAAGTAGAGCCAGACAAGAGAGCCATAAGCAGATGGCTCAGACAAAATCAAAAGAAACTAGAAGACCTCATAAGAGAGGCAACAAGAAATCAACTACAACGAGCCCTAAAGCCCCTCTACCAACTCATAGAAACACTGAGAAAAGACCCCCCAGAGCCATGAGGACGAGCAGAACTATAACATTACCTGAAGTCCTAGCCGAAGAGATAGAGAAAAGAGCAAGAAAACTAGGCATCAGCATCGAAGAATGCCTATTCGATACACTACTCAAAGAACTCAGCCCAAACGAAAGCTATAACAAGTACCTTGAAGAAGCCCAACAACTCCTAGAACAAGCCAAAGAAGAACTCAAGAAACAAGACCTAAGACAAGCCAGCGAGAAAATATGGGGAGCATGCGCACTAGCAATCAAAGCACACGCCATGGCCAGAAAAGGCATAAAACCCCAATCACACAGAGACCTATGGACATACAAAGAAGAAATAGCCAAAGAACTAGGCAACTGGATCAAAGTAGCGTTCAGACAAGCCAACCTAATGCACATAAACTTCTACGAAGACATAGCAACAAAAGAGGACGTAGAGGAAGTACTAAAAGAAGTAGAAAAACTAGTAAAAACAATCAAAGAAGCACTAAAAACATACCAAAAATGAAAATACTACTCCTAGGAGGAAGCACAAAACCAGGAACAACAGAATACCACTTCACACAAGCCCTTAGAAACCTAGGACATGAAGTAAAAACCCTATGCTATGCAGATAACCTAACAAGAACAAGATACGACCTGATAAGGTTCACCTTAGAATCCCCCATGAGGAGAATAGGACTTAACACATCCTTCATGAACCTCTTCCGCAGAACCATACTAGAAACATTAAAGAAGTGGAGACCAGACCTCTGCCTAATAGTAAAAGGAGAATTCCTCAGCAAACAGATGCTCGAGGAAATTCATGAATACTGCAACATAGCACTCTACAACACAGACGACCCCCGCTTCATACTGAAGACAGGAAGCCTAATCGAAAAACTCCTCTCAACACACCTACAAGAAGCCCTAGACTACATAGACCTCATAGCCACACCATCAAAGAAATGCGTCCAGATATATCAGAAGCTAGGAGCCAGAAAAGCAGTCCACATCCCTTTTGCATGTAACCCTCAAATGCACTACGTACCTCTCAGAGAGAAAAAGCTAAAGACAGTACTCTTCGCAGGAGCACTATACCCTCGAAGAACAAAAATACTTAGAGAACTAATCAAGAGAAGATTACCAATCATGATATACACAGGCTCAAAAATACAAAGCAAACTCCTCAACAAATGGGTTAGAAAACCAGTATGGGGAAGAAAATTCGCCCTACTACACAACATCTCACGCATAGGACTAAACATACACATAGAAAGCGACCTAACATGGAAAGCCAACATGAGAACCTTCGAAATACCAGCATCAGGAACACTCCTACTAACCGACAACACAGAAGTAGTCAAGGAATACTTCATCCCTAGAAAGGAGATAGAGACATGGGATACTTTTGATGAGCTCATTGAAAAGATAGACTATTACCTTAGCCTATCCCTAGAGGATATACTCTCCATGATAGAGAATGGACAGAAAAGAGCTATCAAAGAGCATACTTATGGACATAGAATGATGAGACTTATAGAAAGTCTGAAGATAAGAGCAGCTTAAATCATGGGACTTCCTCTAGTCACAATAGTCATTCCCTGTAAGAACATAGATAAATATACCAAGGAATGTGTAAGAGAATGCCTTAAACTAAACTATCCCAACTACGAGATAATAGTCCTACCAGACAGGGAAAATAATGCAACTGAATTCAAGACATCTTTAGTCAAAATAGTAGGGACAGGAGCAGTAACACCAGGAGCTAAGAGGAACATAGCTATGAAACATGCTAAAGGAGAACTCATAGCCTACATAGACTCCGATGCCTATCCTAAGAAGAATTGGTTACTAAATACCATTAAATACTTCGACAAAGATCAAGTAGCTGCAGTCACAGGCCCAGGCATAACGCCTCCTAACGATGATCCCATGCGTAAAGCAAGTGGTTACGTCTATGAAGTATTGACTAGATTCACAAGCTTAGCAGGAAGATTCTCCACAACAAGAGCACAAGAAGTTGATGATGCCCACTCATGTAACCTAATCATTAAAAGAAAAGTTCTTGAAGAAGTCAAAGGATGGAATGAGAAGTACTGGCCAGGCGAGGATACCTTGCTTTGTAATGAAATACTTCGTAGAGGCTATCGCATAATATCAGCTCCAGATGTGGTAGTTTTCCATCATAGAAAACCCCTGTATAAGCCCCATCTCGTTCAAGTAGCTAGATTTGGTCTTCATAGAGGATTCTTCGCGAAGAAGTATAAGGGAAATTCCCTAAAGCTCAGATACTTTGCCCCCCTCCTTCTCCTACTATACCTTATAATAGGGATTATAGTGTCAATCTTCAATTCCATGCTCAGGCTCCTGTTCATCCTTACCATAATAGCGTATATCGCCTACACACTTATCCTAGCCATGGATGTGACAAAGGAGAAGAAGCTCATACCCCACGTAGTTGTCGGAACTATATTGTCACAACTAACTTATGGAGTCTACTTCATGATAGGATTAATAGTACCTGAACTGAAGAGATGATTGAATGAAGATTTGCATATCCTACCCACCAATACCTAATGCACCAGGAACACCAATGATAGGACAGAATAGGCAATTCCAGTGGTTCAGCGTACCAACCTACATATACCCAATGGTTCCAGCCTACGCAGCTACCCTCCTCAAACAAGAAGGCTTTGAAGTAATATGGGATGACGCCATAGCTGAAGAGAAGACCTATGGACAGTGGATCAAGGATATCGAGAGGATAGACCCCGATATAATAATGATAGAGACCAAGACACCAGTAGTCAAGAAGCACTGGAAGATAATAAACCATGTAAAGGAGATACTCCCTGACACCAAGATAGTCCTAGTAGGAGATCACGTGACAGCACTACCAGAGGAATCATTCAAATACAGTAAGGTGGACTACGTCCTCACAGGAGGAGACTACGACTTCCTCATAGTCAACCTAGCCAAGTACCTAGATGGCGAAACAAAGGAGCTAGAGCCAGGAATCTACTATAGAACACCTGATGGTGATATCAGGTCAACAGGAGTCTTCAAGCTCAACCACGACCTAACAAAGCTACCCTTCATAGACAGAGACCTCACCAAGTGGTGGCTCTACGCCTACAAGAACGGCAACTACAAGAGAGTACCAGGAACCTACACCATGGTAGGGAGAGACTGCTGGTGGAGAAAAAGCGGAGGATGCACCTTCTGCGCATGGACAGTACTATATCCAACATATAGAGTAAGAAGACCAGAACAGCTCGTAGAGGAAATAGCCTACGTAGTCAAGAAATATGGCATAAGAGAAGTCTTCGACGACACAGGAACCTTCCCAGTAGGAAAATGGCTCAGAGACTTCTGCAAACTCATGATAGAATATGGCCTTAATGAGAAGATATACTTCAGCTGCAACATGAGATTCGGAGTCCTCAAAAAAGAGGACTACATACTCATGAAGAAAGCAGGCTTCAGAATGCTCCTCTTCGGACTAGAGAGCGCAAGCCAAAGAACACTAGACAAGATAAACAAAGGCTTCACCGTAGCAGACATCATAAGAGAATGCAAATGGGCAACAGAAGCAGGACTAGAACCACACCTAACAATCATGGTAGGATACCCATGGGAAACAAGAGAAGAAGCATGGAAAACCTTCTACCTAGCCAAATACCTATTCGACAAAGGATGGGCATGCACATTACAAGTAACCATAGTCATACCATACCCAGGAACAAAACTATTCAAAGAAGCACTAGAAAAAGGATGGCTAAAAACCATGAACTGGGACGACTACGACATGACCAAAACAGTCATGAAAACAGACCTACCAGACGAAGACGTGAAGAAAATGTGCCGAATAATATACCAACTACACGCAAGCCCAAGACACGTAATAAAACTCATCAAAAACATCAAAAGCTGGGACGACATAAAATACTTGATGAGAGGAGCACTAAAGGTATTAGGACATGTAAGAGACTTTTCGCACTAACGTCATGAACTTAAAAAGATTGAGAAATCTTCTTGAACTATTCATTAATGAATTATTTTATATAATAGATCTCCTCCTAGCTCTGATTCTCAATTATTCTCTTGACCTTTTATACTCCAAAGTTTTCAAAGTTGAGAAGCAAGAAGAAGCTTTAAGAAAGACAAGATGGGATATAATGATACTCCTAGACGCCTGTAGATACGACATCTTCTATCAAATTTTTGTATCAGAATATCGTCATATTCTAAAATCTATGAGATGCAAATATGTACTAAAACCAGTTATTAGTTTTGCCACGAACACATACGATTGGTTTAAAAAGTTGCTTAGTATGAGGGACTGGCGAGATACCGTGTATTTATGTCCAACTCCTATACTCTTCGCAAAACATAATAGAAGACTGAGACCCATACCTCTGGATAGATTCGGAAAAGTTATTCATCTATGGAAGAGGGCATGGAACCATAAGCTAAGAACTATTCATCCTCTTAGAGTATACTTAGCTTATAAGTTGCATAGAGGTAAATATAAGGGACACAAAGTAATTGTGCATTTTCTGCAGCCTCATTATCCTTACCTCACACGAGATTTTGGTTATAAAGACAAGGAGGAATTATTTTGGCCTCATGTAAGAGCTCGTGTCATACCCATAAGTGAAGTAAAAGAGGCGTATAAGGAGAATTTAAGAATTGTTCTAAAATATGTATTAGAGATAATAAGGAGTACACGCGGCAGAATAATCCTCACTAGTGACCATGGTGAAGCTTTTCTCGATCTTGGATTTATAGTGGATCATTCATCTCACATAAGGGTGCCCTCGCTAGTTGTCGTACCGTTCCTTTATGTGGAACATTTATAGGGAGAATAAGAAACATATTATGTTTACAACGGTAATAATACTGTTATATTTCATAATAACTCTATTGCTATTACGCGATGTGTTATTTACCCCCGGCGTATTACTTCATCATGACTGGAATATACCCCCTTATACCATACAAATAATCAGAGACTTCCCTGATCCCTTCTTTTATGCATGGCAATATGGTCAGGACGCCACTCAAACAAGAGGAGGTCTAAAAGTCCTAGGATTCATAAACAGGATACTTGCGCTTATATTCCATATTAATGGTGAGACATTAAGTAAGGGTTATGTGTTTCTAACTTTATACTTAAGCGGAATTGGTATGTTTTTGTTGTGTTATAAGAGGCTAAAAGGAAGCATAACGTCTTCGTTTTTAGCTGGCTTCTTCTATATGCTATCTCCTTGGATATTCGACAGAATAGTAGCTGGTGATATCTACCGTATGATAGGTTATGCATTGTTACCCTTCATATTTTACTTCTTCACACATATAATGGTCACTACTAAAAGGAATACTCTTATAGCTTATTCCATACTTCTAGGCCTGCTTATGTCTATAGTAAGTATCATAACGACTTTGATGCTATTAATCCCCTTGTTTATATATGTAATAGAAGGAGTTCTCTTATACAGGAAGCAACTGATGAAAGCAACCCTAGCTATGAGCATCATTGTTTTCGTAATAGTACTTCTTAATTTGTACTGGATCTTACCTACTTTTGTCTTTAAACCACCTAAAATAACTATTTCAGAATATCCTCTTGAAGACTTAGTCACTCGCTCAAGGTACTCACACTTGTTGAATGTAATACGCCTAATGGGCCTATGCATAAGTTGGTATATGAAGTTAGTGAAGAATACATTATTTTATTCTTTGTGGTGTATTTTAAGCTTTATGATACCTATAATGTCATTTATGGCATTATTACGTAAGAGAAAAAATGAATATACAACCTTTGCATCTATTCTCGCATTGGTATCTCTCTTTCTAGGCAAGGGAGTAAATCCACCATTAGGCGAGATATATATGTTCCTCTACATGAACATTCCCTACTTTGCCATATTTAGAGAAGTAAATAAATGGGTCATGCTTACCTCTTTTTCCTATGCACTTTTACTATGTGAGAGCTTAAATCTAGTAAATAATAGTTTAAAATATTACTTATCTGTAAGGGGTAAACGCCACTACGTCTATAAGCGTCTCCTATCATTAGTGAATATAACTATGGTAATTGTTCTGTGTATATACTCATGGCCGTTTTTAACAGGAAATTTCGGGCAAACTCTTAGACCAGTCAAATTCCCAGAGTACTATGAGTATGTCGTAAAATGGCTATCTTCTCAAAAAGGTGACTTTAAGGTATTATGGCTACCTTCAGATCCATACATTCAATACAGATGGTGTGGTTATCCCTCATACCAGCAGCGCGACGTAATAGCGTTCTATTCCACAAAACAGAATTTCATAACGCATGTTATGCTGTATCAACCATTCGAACATTTTATACTATCATTATTCTATTACAATTACACAGAGTTTATAGGTAAAATATTAGGCCTTTTAGGGGTAAAATATATAATATTCAGACATGATGCTGAGCCATGGTCATGGAGATTCTGGGGTTGGACATATATGAGAAGTAAACATGTAATGAGTAGGCAAAAAGGTCTATATCCCATAAGCAGTATCGGTAATATTACTATCTACGAGAATGAATATTGTATGTATGAGAAGGTGATTGGAGCCCTGGGTATTGATATTATCAGTGGAGGTTTTTCTACTTTGATCACCTTATCATATCTTGATGAGGTACTTGATATATTAAAGGAAGATCCTATGATCTTTTCGGATGAACTTACATATGAACAATTTGAGATGATAAAGCGTTACATTTCCACCATTATCATAAAGGATAATGATTTATATACACTTATGTTTACTTTGATACCCGATAAATATAAGATAAATCCAGTGAAGTATATCGTTAGTGGCAATCCTTATAAGGGATGGGCAAGATTGCATCAATTCCCCTACTGGCTATGTCCGCCATGTTACCTTGATAATGTCGGAGACTGTGCAATAACATACGTAAAAAATGCGAAATTAAATATATTTTTTAGGATAGATGATAATGATTATTATATGATATGGATCAGGGTGTTCTTACATCCTAAACTCCACTTTTCTATATACCTTGATAATCATGAAATATTCTCAATAAAGCCTTATGAGATTAAGAGAACAGGGTTCTCATGGATTAAAGTGGCATCATTGAAAATATCCCCAGGAATTCATAAATTATGTATAGTAAATAATTCTAATTCAGAACTAATAATAGCTAAAATAGTGATACTACCACGATACATTTTTGAAAATGCATATAGAAAATTCTATAGATTAATGAAACATAAGCACATAATTCTCCTTTATGAAGCTGAAAGTAGTGCTTTAGGCAGAAACACGATACATTTAAGAGATGATATTGCTTCTAATATGAGTCAAGGATTGGCGATTCCTGTAGGGAAAAGGCATTCACTATTATATAAAATACATATACCCAAACCCTCAGATTATGTCATGGTGATCCGCTTCTACTCGAAAGCGTATAATAAGCTCTCTATAGATGTAATGGGTAGTACGCATATCTATCAAAACACTTATATAACACCAAAAGGGTTAAATACTATCCTGCTTGGGTTGTTTAGCTTAGATACTGGAGAATATACAATCAGTTTCTCAGCTAACGCCACCATGTATATCGACTTTTTTGCCCTAGTTTCCATAGACTATCTACTAAAGAATAGATCCTCTATGACCAATTTGACCTATAAAAAAATAAACTCTGCACAATATGTAGTCACTATGAAGGAAAACTATCCTATTTTAATACTTCTAGAACCTTATAATGCCAATTGGTGTCTTCTTATGGACAACTACAAAGGGCATTCTATCCCATTGATGTATCATGCTAACTGCTTCATAATGCCTTTTACATATAAGCTGTCATGTGAATATGACAGAAAGGTGACTTTATATTTCGAGAAAAATATTTATTATGAACCTTTATTATATATAGACTTGCTTTTGTTCAATTTATTACTTGTTATAGCCATGCTTCTCATAATATTCGATAGGTAGTGAGTATAAAACTAGACTAGACCAGGCTTTCTATCTTTCTATTGCTTATCTAAATGGATAATCAAAAATGTTAGTCTTATCAGGAGGTAAAAATAATATATGATGTCATTATTTAAAGCTACTGGGGGATAATGCCGTGAACATATGTGGTATAGTGTATGGTCGACCTGATATTACGCCATGTGGTACTGAGGTCTCCTTATGGAATTATTATAAAAGGTTAGCCAAGATGGGTAACCTAGTTCATATAATATTTGATATTTCAACCCATGCAGGAATTACAAAGCAGAGAATGATCATAGAGGAGAACATATATTTACATGGTGTGGGATTGCCTTTGGGTAGAGCTACGAATAAGGTGAAAAGGTACATTCATTTTTGTAAGAACCTTATTGCCGAGATAGAGAATATTCATAAACATTATGGACTGGACCTAATAGCTTATCATAGCTGTTATGCCATTCCCACAGTCAAATATGTGAAGAATGGCTCTTGTAAGAATGTCCCTATAGTGTACCATACATATGCAGCTCTGCCTTTTGAGCTAGGGGCATACATAATGCATATGACCTTGAATGAAAGAGATGCACGCACCCTTCTGGATAAAATCTCTAAATACTTCTTTTTCACTATGTTTGAACGCACTATTGTCAGAATGGCAGATGCTATTATTGTAGCGTCTCCTGCCACCATATATGAGCTTTACAGAGCTTATGGTATCCAGTACAACAAAGTCTTTGTAGTACCCTTAGGACAGGATTTTTCTGACTATTATAAGGAGATGAAACGTAAGTATAATATTGACAAGTTACTCAGCAAAGTGAAAAAGAAGAAAGTGATATTGTTCGTAGGTAATGATTGGCACAGGAAAGGAGTACTCTACTTGCTTAAAGCATTTAAGAGAATATTACCACTTATCCCTGATGTAGAACTAATAATGACTGGCCCTCCCCAAGAGCCCTTTGTATCATTAGCTTATAGATGGAATATTCGAAACAACATAAAATTTGTAGGAAATGTTGATAAAGACATCCTTGTAAGATTGTATATGCTATGCGACGTTTTTGTACTTCCTTCTTTTCATGAAGGATTTTCAAATACAGTTCTGGAAGCAATGGCTTTTGGAAAGCCTGTAGTTACCAGCTTCAAAGCTGGCTATCCCCTTGTGAAACATGGTGTTAATGGTTTTCTATGTAAGCCTCACGAATATGAGAAGATCGCGGACTATATCTGCATGCTATTAACCGATGATGATTTATATAAAAGAGTATCCAGTGAAGCTGCCAAAACAGCTGAGAGATATACCTGGGATAAGGTGACACTACTACTCCTTAAAGTATATGAGGGTATAATTTCAGGGGAGGATGAGAGAGTGAGTATGAAACGATTTTTACATTCTTAACACTCTCGTTATAATGTTCATTTCTGACGGATAATTAGGGGCATCCCATGGAAATTTCTCTCCGTTCAGCCACCTCTCCCATCGTTTTAAGTCTTCATTTACCATTATCCTTACTAATTCATCAAATTTTACCTTGGGCTCCCATCCTAGTTTTTGTTTAGCCTTACTATAGTCACCAATAAGACAAGGTACATCAAGAGGGCGCATGAACCTCTTATCTATTTTCACATAATCTTGCCAGTCTAGTCCTACTATATCAAATGCTTTTTCAACAAATTCTTTAACACTATGAGCTTCACCTGTTGCTAAAATATAGTCATCAGGTTCTTTCTGTTGCAACATGAGCCACATGCCATATACATAGTCTGGGGCATAACCCCAGTCTCTCTTAGCTTGAAGGTTTCCAAGACGTAGCTCCTTGCTTAAACCTAAGGCTATTTTAGCCACTTCATTGCTTATCTTCCTAGTCACAAACTCCAGCCCTCTAAGAGGACTTTCGTGATTAAACAGAATTCCATTAACGATAAACATATCATAAGCCTCTCTATATATTTTACATATCCAGTAACTGGCTACCTTCGATACAGCATAGGGGCTTAGAGGTTTAAATACATCGTTTTCATTTAGTGGTCTTTTAGCCTCTATCCCAGTTTTCCCGAACATTTCTGAGGATGCAGCAAAATATACCTTGGCATCTGGACATAGCTCACGCACAGTTTCAAGAATCATTATAGTTGATAGCGTGTTTACTTGAAAAGTTGCTATAGGATTCTCAAAACTTGCACCAACAAAGCTCATAGCAGCTAGGTGATAAATTTCATCTGGTTCGGCTATCCTAATGGCTTGCGCTATACCAGTAGGATCAGTCATTTCACAGGGTATTAACTTTACTTTTTCGAATATTCCCAAGTACTGTAATCTCCAGAAATTAGGTGTACTTAACCTTCTATAAGTACCGTACACTTCATATCCTTTATCCAATAATAATTTAGCAAGATATGCACCATCTTGACCCGTTATACCTGTTATTAAAGCTCTTTTTGGCATGCATACTCCCTTACTGAGTGATATGCCTAGGGGAATATAAAGCTTAAAAATTCCAGACATATTAAGAACATAATGATAATTCATGAGAGGACGTAGAGTAATACCTGTTGCCAACCCAGACATAGGCGAAGAAGAACTATTAAATGTTATAGAGGCTGTCAAAAGTGGGTGGATAAGCTCCAAAGGTAAATTCATAAAAGAGTTTGAAAATAAATTTGCCAGTTATTTAGGAGCAAAATACGCCATATCAACTAGTAGTGGCACTGCCGCTCTTCATCTTGCCCTATTGGCCCTGGGAATAGGGCCGGGAGATGAAGTTCTTGTTCCTGACCTAACCTTTGTCTCACCTGCTAGCATGGTGAAGGTGGTAGGTGCAAAGCCAGTATTAGTAGATGTAAGTCCAGATTATTGGTGCATAGACCCTTTAAAGATCAAAAAGAAAATAAGTAAACGTAGTAAAGCTATCATAGTAGTTCATATTTATGGACACCCCGCAAAGATGGACGAAATACTAGAGATAGCAGAGACGCATGGATTGTATGTGATAGAAGACTGTGCTGAAGCTTTAGGAGCTGAGTTTAAGGGTAGGAAAATAGGAACTTTTGGTCATATTAGTTGTTTCAGCTTCTATGCAAATAAAATAATTACAACAGGTGAGGGAGGAATGTGCGTTACAAATGATTCAGAATTAGCAGAAAAGATAGAAATATTAAAGAATCATGGTATGAGACCCCAAAAAAGATACTGGCATGAGGTCATAGGTTTCAATTATAGAATGACTAATCTTCAAGCTGCCATTGGGATAGCTCAACTCAACAAGATATCACGATTAATCACTAGAAAGCGTGAAATAGCTAAAATATATCATGAAGAGTTAGAATCTTTACCCAATATAGTATTACATCCCGAAATGTCATGGGCCAAATGCGTATATTGGCTTTATTCGATACTACTTGACAGTAGGAAAACAAGAGATAGATTGGCCATTTACCTCAAGAATCATTACGTAGAAACACGTAATTTCTTTTATCCATTACATGAAATGCCACCTTTCAAGATAGAAGGAGACTTTGCAATTTCTAAGTCTCTTTCAGAACGAGGCATTAATTTACCAAGTGGTCCCAAGATAGATGATGATGACATAGTTTATATTTGTAGTTTGATAAAACGCTTCATGAAGAAGTGATAAAATGACAGTATTTATTGCACAATACTATTCTTCGAGATTGAATTTAGAAAAATTAAAAGAAAAACTTGTGATACGTGAAGCGACATATAAGGATGTATATCGTATCTATATATTCTTCTTATTACTAGACAGAGATCCTCATGCTCGTAAATTCTATAGATACATGCAATGCTACACTTTGAAAGATAAAATATTCACATTAATGAGCTTATTAATTAATTTAGGCTTACGCAGAATAACTCAAGCATTATTAAAGCGATATTATATAGCTATCATCTGTTTATTAGGAGGTCATGTAGTCGGTATATGTCATATTTCACTAAACTTAAGAAAACGAGAAGGGGTTTATGGTATTGCCATTTTGAGGTGTTGTCGTGGACACGGATTGGGATACAGAGTTTCTCTGCTCAGTATAACTTTGGCCAAGAAATGGGGGATTAGGAAAATCAATCTAAGCGTTGATGTTGATAATTATAAAGCTATCAGATTATACAAAAAGCTTGGCTTCAATATAGTGAAAAAGGTAATCAAAGGGGATTATCGTCCGCAGACGAGGGAATATGTAGATTATTATGTAATGGTAAAATATATATAGTTTTATCAATTTAATTTGATAGGTAAATCATAAAATGTCTACTTTATCATATCAATCAAACATTAACTTATTGAGCTAATTAGTCAGGTAAAATCCACAGTACCGAATAACGTTCACGTGTTCATGATTTAATATTATTCTATCTCAGAAACCTATCCTTGTTGAGAATGAGCCTCTTTAAGATGATAGCTTCCTCTAAAGATATTCTCTCCCAATCATACCTTTCTAATAGCTTATAGCTAGCGCCTATTAAATTCCTGACCTTTTTAGTATCGTCTTTAATCATTTGAAGGATAGCGTCTGCCATTTCTCTAATAGACCCTACAGGTACTACAGTTATCAAACCTCTATATATAGGTCTATAGGCTGGCAAATCATAAGCTACTACTTGAAGTCCTAAGGCTAGGGCTTCAAGTATGGTTATACACCATCCTTCTTCATAGCTGGGATGAACTAGTATCTTACATTCACTTAGTACTCTATAAAAATTAAAACGAGAGGGTATGAATCCTTTCAAGTCTATTGTCTTATGTAGGTTTCTTATTCGTATCTCCTTTTCTATCCGCCTTATAAGTTCAGGCGCTCCTGACCCTATTAAACAACATTTTATATGCCTATGATATCTATTAACTAGCAAGTCCACGATTTTAATGAAATCAAATACTCCCTTTGATTCTCTTAATGCTGCAACATAGCATAGATGATATTTACGAGGTATTTCTCTTGATATACTTCTAATTTGTTCAATAAGCTTCAGATCTATACCATTTTTCATATATATTATCATTAAATTTTTGTTAATCTTTTTTAATTTATAGGCTATTTTTCCACCTTCGCAAGTGGAACATACAAACACAGCGTCAAAGCATTTAGCTACAAGGTAATGAATTAGCCTTTGTACAAGGGCAATTATAAAGGATATCAGATATGGTTTTCTTCTTAATGATAGAGGATATTCATGATGAATAAATACTATAGCCCTCTTACTAATACCCAAAAATTTCATTATAAGCGCAGGTAATACATCAACGAAGAAATCTGAAGTAGCATATACTATGTCAAAAATTTCTCTTCTTTTATAATTTTTTAATGCTCTTAATTTTGATATGATAGGGATCACTTTTATCATTATTGCAATGTATGATAATGCTCTTTCATATTTACTGCGTTCAATTCTCTCATCTTCAGATATTAATGTGGCTCCTGTTACAAGGTAATTCACATTTTTGAGACCATATTTTCTGCATAATATTCTTCCCGAGCGGGTGGTTAATATCGTTATTGAAAAACCCCTTTTGACTATACGTTTCGCTGTCTCAATGAATCTCATGTCTCCTCCACTTATGCCTAAACTCCTTCCAAAACCCTGTGCAATATACAAGAGTTTAAGTTTTTGAAGACTCATTTAATCCCCTAATTAGTTATATCCAAGGTCATCATTATATAAAAATAGTTTCAACAAATTACTGTTGGTAATAGACTGTTTCATCCCTAGGCTAGGAGTATAGAGAAGCGTTTTGAGAGGCATATTACTCTCCTCATAGCTTTTAAATATATTGACTCTTGGATTAACCTTTCTGAGTAAGTTCTTACGCAATGCTTAAATAGACTAATATCGGAGGTCATTATTCTAACCAAGCTATCTGCTAGCTTAAAGGCGTTGTATTCTATGACAAGACCAAGGTTATATTTAACTATCTCCTTAGCAAACCATGTTACTGGCGTAGTTATAACTGGTAAATAGCAACATACGTACTCCTTTAGTTTTGTTGGGTCAGCAAAGTATGCTATGTTTCTTGGGTCTGGTAGGTATGGTGCTACTCCTATGTCGCATTCTGTAGCTTTTTTGAGGGCTTCTTCGTAGCTCATTCTGCCAAGGAGTTTTACGTTTTCCTCTAGGTGCATCTTCTTGATGAGGGCTTCTATTTGTGGTTTGTAGGGTCCATCTCCTATTATTAGTAGTTTTACACTTGGTATTTGTCTTCTCACTATGTCTATGGCTTCGACAAGTTTGTCTATGCCTTTTTCCTTTGTTAGATGTGATATGCATACTATGGTGTTGGTTCTTTTAGAGCCTTTTCTAAGGGCTATTTCTCTTACCTTCCTGTATACTTCTAAGGGTACGCCGACTTCAACTATTAGGTTTTTCTCTGGTTTGGTTATCTTCTTGAATATGTTAGCTATCCTTGGAGATATGTTCCATATTACATCCGATATCCTAGCCGCCATGTAGTTCATGGCTATGTAAGCATGATTTAGTATTTTAGAGGTAAATCTCATGGGGGTGAAGTCTATGACGTAAAATATAACCATGAATTTCCTCCTGAAGAGAGGTTTAAATGCAGCTATTGACAGAAGATTTGAGAAATCGGCTCCTATACATAATGCATATGGTCTGAGCTTCGGTATCATTAATAGAGGCGTGATTATCATCTGTATGAGGTACGTTAGTATATTCGAGGATACTCTAGTGGGGACGTGTAATATCTTAGAGACTCTTCGAGCCTTGTCTAGGTATATCATGGTGGTGTATACAGCTTTTGTGTATTCAGCTAAAGGATGAAATATTATGAATACTTTTTCAAATATTCTAGATCTTATTAGGAACTTGGCTAGTTTTTGAGGAGGGCCTACTATCTCGGTTGAGTGAGCTACAAGTGTGACATAGAGTCCTCTTTCTAAGCTTTTCATAATTTTTCCTCGATCAATTTCTCTATGCCCTTGAGCTTATTTACTTCTGGTTTCCAATTGAGTACTTGTTGTAGTTTTGTTATGTCACTATAGTATACTTTCTGGTCATGTGGTCTCCAGTCTGCATACTTTATCTTTATCTTCTTTCTTAGTCTTTCTTCCAGTAGTTTGATTAGTTCCACTAGGCTTATGGTGTTTTCTGGTCCTCCTCCTGTGTTATATACTCCATGTTTTACTTCTTTTTTGTTTATGAATAGGTCCCATGCTTTGATGAGGTCTTTTACGTAGAGGATGTCTCTTACTTGTTTTCCTGTTCCGTATATGGTTATGGTTTTTCCCTCTATGGCTGCTTTTACGAACCAGGCTACCCACCCTTGTTCTTCTATGCCTAGTTGTCTTTCTCCGTAGATGCAGCTCATTCTGAAGACTCCTGTTTTGAGTCCATAAGTGTAGTAATACTCTTGCGTATATAGATCGCCTGCTAGTTTGCTTACTCCGTATGGTGTGTGGGCGGATAGGTCTATGGGGAAGTTCTCTGGTATTCCTCTACCTTTATATTTGGGGTCTGCGTAGTCGTATCTTGTCTCATGCTCTTCAATGGGTATTTTGTTTACGTTTTCGCCATATACTTTGTTGGTTGAGCAGTAGATGACTATGGCGTCTGCTTTTCTGGCAGCTTCTAGTACGTTGAGAGTGCCTGTGGTGTTTATTTCATAATCTAGTCTTGGGTCTTTGATGGAGGTAGGCACTCCTACTTGGGCTGCTGTGTGTATTATTACATTGACATTCTTGGCTATCTCGCATAGCTTTTTGTAATCTCTTATATCGAGCTCTATGAACTCTACTCTATGACCATATTTCTCCTTGAGGAGCTTTACGTTTTCCCATTGCATATTGGCGGGAATGCCGTAGAGTTTGGCTCTCATGAAGTTATCGACTAGAATGGCTTTAAGTTCAGGGTATTTGCTTAGGAAGTAGTCGGCTGTGTGATATCCTATGAATCCTGCTCCTCCTGTTATCAGAATCTTCTCCATGATGCGCCCCAGTTTCAAGTAAGCTCGGGTGAGAAAAGTTAAGTTTTTCTATTTATTGTTAAGGGCTCTTCTAAATAAGTAAGCCTTTATCGATGAGCTCTTTGTAGGCTTTTTCGAAGAGGTCTACTGCTCCCCATTTGTTCTCTATTGCCCATTTTGCTAGTATTGATAGTCCTTGTTCTAGGCTTGTTCTGGGCTTCCAGTCTAGTTTTTCTATAGCTTTGTTTATGTCTGCATAGCAATGTCTTATGTCTCCTTTTCTTGCTTTGCCTATGATCTCTATCTTGACCTCTGCTTTTACTGCCTTGATGAGCTCTTGTGCTATGCTCTTTATGGAGGTGGGCTTTCCTGTCCCTATGTTGAAGACGTCATAATGGGCATTAGCTCCTGCCTCTAGGGCTGCTATGTTAGCTTCTGCTACGTCTTCTACGTATATGAAGTCTCTGGTCTGTTCTCCATCCTCAAATATGACTGGTGGCTTGTTGTTCAGTATTCTTGAGAGGAATATGGCGCATACTCCTGTATATGGGTTTGCTAATGATTGTCTTGGTCCATAGACGTTGAAGTACCTTAGTGCTATTGTGGGTATTCCATATGTTTTTCCTATTAAGAGGGACATCTGCTCCTGATAGTACTTGGTCTGAGCATATATGGAGGCTGGTTTTGGTGGTTTATTTTCATCTGTTGGGACTGGCTTAAGCGTGTTGCCACACTGTGGGCATAGTTGTTCCCATATTCTTTTTCTGAGCTGTTCTTCTGGTCTCAGATCTGGATAGATATAGGTTCGGCATTTTTCGCAATAGTACTTGCCTTCTCCATAGATGCTCATGGATGAGGCTACTACTAGCTTTTTGACTTGGTTTTCCTCGTTTACTAATACGTCTAGTAGGGTTGCTGTTCCTTTTACGTTGACGTCGACGTAGTCAGCGATTTTGTACATGCTCTGTCCTACTCCTACGAGGGCTGCTAGGTGTATTATGCCTTCAGCATCCTTTATGATCTCCTTGAGTAGCTCTCTGTTTCTTATGTCTCCTATTATGTACTTTGCCTTGGGGTTGGCGTATTTGGGCATGGTTCCTCTATGTACTTGGTATGTTAGGTTGTCGAGGACTGTTACCTCATAGTCTCTTTCGACTAGCTTGTCTACTGTCCATGAGCCTATGAAGCCTAATCCTCCTGTCACAAGGACTCTGCTTATCTTGGCTCTTGGCATTTTAGTCCCCATGATGGTATTTTCATTCTAATATTATAATCTTAATTTCTATACAGAAGAGGAGTACTATTGCAAGTCTTATCTACGCCATTTTGACATAATGCAGATAT
>Ga0180301_10001365_pt1 | contig 19280 bp, 15 predicted proteins | sample GuaBasSediGuay16_FD_121797 | JGI IMG/M metagenome (GOLD analysis project Ga0180301, IMG submission 121797) | Subseafloor sediment microbial communities from Guaymas Basin, Gulf of California, Mexico - Guay16, Core 4569-2, 12-15 cm | ecosystem: Environmental > Aquatic > Marine > Hydrothermal... | reverse complement strand
GTTATTAATACATTAAAAGAAATAAAGAATATAGAAATTGAACTGGAGCATTTTGATTATGGTGCGGAACGTTATATTAAGACGGGCATAAGTATTCCTGAAGAACAGTTTGATGAATTCAGAAGTGGTTATGATGCTATTTTTGTTGGTGCTCTTGGTGACCCCCGTATTCCTGATATGTCTCATGCAAAAGATATACTTCTTGGTTTGAGATTTAAACTTGACCTGTATGTAAATTATAGACCGATTAAATTAATAGATGAGAAATTATGTCCATTGAAGAATAAAAAACCTGAGGATGTGAATTTTGTTGTTTTCAGAGAAAACACAGAAGGAATGTATGTAGGATTGGGGGGAATATTTAAAAAAAATACCCCTGATGAAATAGCTATTCAGGAAAGTCTTAATACCAGAAAAGGTGTCGAACGGATAATAAGATATGCTTTTGAATATGCCAGAAAAAACAATCTATCAAAGGTAACAATGAGTGATAAGAGTAATGCACAGCGATTTGAAGGTGATTTATGGCAGAGAACTTTTAATGAAATTGGCGAGGAGTATCCTGATATAGAAAAACAGCATCTTTATGTAGATGCGCTTGTTATGCAAATGGTTAAAAGACCAGAACAATTTGAAGTAATTGTTACCTGTAATATGTTCGGAGATATTGTAACAGACCTAGGGGGACAACTTCAGGGTGGTCTTGGCATAGCTGCTTCAGGAAATATCAATCCTGGAAAGGTATCAATGTTTGAACCTGTTCACGGTTCTGCACCCAAATATATGGGAAAAAATATTGCCAATCCAGTTGCTGCAATATCTTCTGCTCAACTGATGCTGGAATATCTCGGATTTTATGAAGCGGCATCTTATATAGAAAAAGCCGTTGTTAACTCCATTAAAAAGGATATGACAACAAGAGACCTCGGAGGGAAACTCGGGACAAAGGAAGTTGGCGATTTCATCTGTGAGGAAATAAAAAGGATTTCAGGTTAATTTAGACTATGTGAAAACCCGGAATAATCGGGCAAGATGCCCGTTCTACGGATGTAATTAAGCAAAAACTACAGGTTTGGTATCCCTATCTGATCGAAAAAAATCATTGAAATTATAGTTTTTATCCGGTTTTTAAGTATCAGGTTATATAAATGGATATGACAATAACTGAAAAAATCTTTTGTGAACATTCAGGAAGGAAATATGTGGAACCCGATGAATTAATTTTTGCAGACATAGACCTTGTTATGGGAACTGATATAGCTTCACCACTGGCTATTGATGTCTTTGAGAAGATGGAGGCAGAAAAAGTTTTTGATGTTACAAAAATTGCTCTTGTTAACGACCATCTTGTTCCTGCAAAAGATATAAAAGCTGCAAATCTATCTAAAATGATGAGAAAGTTTGCCAAAAAATATGGTATTATGAATTATTTTGAAGTAGGAAGGTCTGGAATATGTCATAATCTTATTCCTGAAAAAGGGTTAGTTCTTCCGGGAGAACTTGTTGTTGGAGCAGACTCGCATACCTGCACTTATGGCGCTGTTGGTGCATTTTCAACAGGTGTAGGAAGCACTGACCTGGCAGCATCTATGGTTCTTGGTAAAAATTGGTTCAGAATACCTAAATCCATCAGGATAAAATATACTGGAACATTACCATATATGGTCGGTGGAAAAGATATAATTCTTTATACATTGAGTAAAATAGGTGTTTCTGGTGCATTGTATTGTGCCATTGAATTTACTGGTAATGTAATAAAAAACCTTGATATGTGTGCTCGCTTTACTATATGTAATATGGCTATTGAGGCGGGTGCGAAATCGGGTATTATTGCTCCGGATGAAAAAACTGAAGAATACTTTAAAAATAGAACCTGTAAAAAATACAAAATTTTGAATTCTGATAAAAATGCAAAATATTATAAAGAGTACGAATTTGATATTTCGAACCTTGAGCCTCAGGTTGCGGTTCCTTATCTTCCGAGCAATTCCTATCCAGTATCAGAAATTAACCCTGTAAAAATTGACCAGGTAGTTATAGGTTCCTGTACGAACGGTAGAATTAAGGATTTAAAAATAGCAGCTGAAATATTGAGGGGAAGGGAGGTTCATCCTGATGTCAGGCTTATTGTAATTCCAGGTTCTCAGGAAGTTTATCTAGAGATGTTAAAAGAAGATATCGCTGAAGTTTTTATTAAAAGTGGTGCTGTTATAAGTACTCCAACCTGTGGGCCCTGTATAGGAGCCCATATGGGTATTCTTGGTGAAAATGAAACAGGGTTATTTACTACAAACAGGAATTTTAAAGGAAGGAATGGTCATCCTTCCAGTAAAGTTTACTTATGTGGTCCCCAGGTGGCGGCTGCTTCTGCTATTTCAGGTTATATATGTGACCCAAGAAAAATATAAAAAAGTTTGACATAATAATTTTTTTTACATATATTGTTTGTATACAAATATATAGTATACTAATTATATTTTGCTTACCAGTTATTTATTTTTTTAAAATAGAAATAAAAAATAAATATGAAAAAAGGAAAAAAAAATTGGGAAATTTAGATAATAGTCTTGGTTTCATAATAGTGAAGGCAGCAAGAAGTATGAAGCGAGCCCTTGAACTGAAATTGTCTGATTTCAACATTACTTCTTCTCAGTACGCAGTTCTGGAAAACTTGTGGGAAAAAAATGGAATTTCTCTTTCAGACCTTGGAAAGTATCTTTATTTTGATAATCCAACCATAACAGGTATAATAGATAGGATGGTCAGGGATAAACTTGTAATGAGGAGAAGAGATAAAAATGACAGAAGAGTGATAAAGATTTATTTGACTGACAAAGGGAGAGATTTAGAGAACATTTTGCCTGGAATTGCTGACGAAGTTAATAGAGAAGCTGTTAAGAATTTTACGGATAAAGAAAAAAAAGATATAAAAAGGCTTACAATAAAAATCTGGGAGAATATGGCAGAAAAAGAAAAATAAAATTTGGAGCAACAGATGAAAATTAAAAAGGAAATATTTAGAATTCCTGAAAAGATAAGCGGTGGCGGACCTGCTATAATGAAAGGTAAAAAGAAAAAGATTGTATTTTTATCTGCGACTCGAACTCCTTTTGGAGAAGTTGGTGGTGGTTTGAAGGATTTATCACCGATAGACCTTGGTTATTATGCAGCAAGAGCTGCTATTGAGAAGGCTGGTATGGAGGATATGACAGATTTAATTGATCAATCTATTTTTGGGAATGCTCAGCACACAAGTATTGATTCTCATTACGGTGGAAGGCATGTCGGTTTAAGAGCTGGGTTGAGCTATTTTTCATCTGGATTAACGGTTAATAGAATTTGTTTTTCGGGCGGAGAAGCTATTATACAGGCCTGTAAGGAGATAATTCTTGGAGAAGCTGAGATTGTTCTTGCGGGCGGTTATGAAAGCACAAGTCAATCTCCAGTTATACAGTTTGGAGCAGCCTTTGGTTTTCCATATATGCAGGGTCCAAAGTCATACTTTTTGTTTCCGGATGGTTTGTTTGATACCTATATTAACCTTGATATGATGGGTACAGCTGAAAACCTTGCAAAGTTGTATGGAGTAACAAGAAAAGATGCTGATGAGTTTGCTTTTTCTTCTCAACAGAAGGCAAAGGATGCTAAAGAGAAAGGTCGATTAGCAAAGGAAATTACCCCCGTGGTGATAAAAGGTAGAAGGGGAGATGTTGTTGTTTCAGAGGATGAACACCCGAGGCCTGACACAACTATTGAAGTTCTTTCGAGGTTGCATGCGGTAAAACCCGGCGGTATACAGACAGGTGGTAATTCCAGCGGTATAGTGGATGGTGGTGCTGCTGTTATACTAACAACGATTGAAAAAGCTAAAGAATTAGGGATTGAGCCTATTGGGGAGGTTATTTCTTGGGGAACAGCTGGTGTAGACCCCCATTATATGGGGATTGGTCCGGTTCCTGCCTGTAAAATAGCTCTAAAAAGAGCAGGAATGACTTTTAGAGATATAGACCATATAGAAATTAATGAGGCTTTTGCCGGTCAGTATCTTGCAGTTGAAAGAGAATTAGACCTGGATAGAAGCAAGGTTAATCTTAATGGAGGTGCCATTGCTCTTGGTCATCCTCTTGGTGCAACCGGAACAAGACTTGTAATAACTTTACTTACACTTGGTGGAATCGGGATTGCTTCTGCCTGTATCGGTGGTGGACAGGGAGGAGCAATAATTGTTCAGAGTTATCTTTAATATTTAAAACATTATTCAGTCTAAAACTTTGTAAAGGAAAATAAAATGGTAAATAAAAAAACCGAAAAGATTTCATGGGATGATGTAGAGATTTTATTTATTGGTGCAGGTATAATGGGAGCAAGTCTTGCACAGGCTTATGCTCAAAATGGTTTCAATGTTGGATTACTTGACGTTAGTGAAGAAATTATTAAAAATGCTTTTAAAACTATAGATTCAGAATTGAGTGCTGCAAAAGGTGTAATATTTTCTGAAGCGCAGATTGAACAGATAAAATCAAGAATTATTGGAACAACCAATTATGAAAAAGCCTGCACAGGGAAAAACTTAAAGTTAGTAGTAGAGGCTGCTACGGAAAGAATAGATATAAAAAAGGAAATTTTTAAAAAGCTTGACAAACTATGTTCTCCTGGGGTTGTTTTTGCAACAAATTCATCTTCTCTTGATACCAATATACTGGCAAAGGTTACAAATCGCCCTGATAAAGTTGTATGGATGCATTACTTCTATTTACCACATAAAAATAGGGGGGGTGAATATGCAGGAACGGATACTGCTTCTGAGGAAAGTATTAGAATTGCTGAAAAATATATGAAGCTCGGAGGAAAGATTCCCATTCGTATATGGAAAAGCAGAAAGGGAGGTGCAGCTGATATTATTTTTGTTGCTCTTCTCCTTGAAGCTGTAAGAATGCTTGAGGAAGGGTATGATATTACATCAATTGAAGAAGCTGGTAAAAAAGCATATAATATTCCTGTGGGATTTCTTGCGCTTATGGATTATACAGGTTTACCTGTAGGATTTGCATCTTTAAAATCCTTTTCTGATGATACCAACCCTGAGGATCCGGTTTATAAGGCTTATAAGAATTTTTATACTCCCCCTGAAAAATATAAAGAGATTATAAAAAAGTATGAAGTGGCAAAGGATAAGTCAAAAATTAAATGGGTTTCAGAAGAAGATTTAAAAAAAGAACCAGAAGATATTGAACTAATTAACAAATTATGTGAGAGATTCTGGGCTGTTGGTTTTGCGACCTCTGTTGAAGTGGTTGAATCGGGATTGATAACTATAGAGGACCTTGAGTATTTAACTCAAAACGCTTTTGTATGGAGGGAAGGTCCCTTTACATTGATGAATAAAATTGGCATCAAGAATGTTTATAGATTTGTTGAGGAAAGAAAAAAGATTGCTGATAAACAGGGTATCTTTTTTCCGGTTCCAAATATGTTAAAAAAACAGGCAGAAAAAAATGAACCCTGGAGTTTTTCAGTAAAACCTGTATTTTATACAAAAGAGTTTGATAATCAGATTGCTCGTATTACTTTATCCAATCCAAAAGCAGCAAATGCTCTGGATAATATTGTTTTTAGCAAACTCGCAGAATATTTTCAGGAAGCTTATCAGGACTCCAATGTTAAAGTAGTTATTTTTGATACAGCCCCTATAAAAACATTTATAGCCGGTGCAAATGTTCCAAACTTTATTGAACGTGTTAAAAATGGTAAATTTGAAGAAATAAAAAATGATACAAAAATGTGGCAGGATACCATTTTTAATATAATGACAGGTAATGGCAAACCAAAAATTGCAATAATAGATGGACAGGCTTTTGGTGGTGGTGTAGAAGTAGCTATGGCTTTTGCTTATGCTCCTGATACCATTGTTATAATAACGGATAGAACATCGTATACTTTACCTGAGACAAGACTTGGAATTTTTCCTGGACTGAGAGGAACACTATTATTACCACAGCTAATATACAGAGCAACAAAAGATGAAGAACTGGCTGTTGCAATTGCAAGATATTATATTCTTGCAGGTGGAACAACAACAACTTCACCCAGACTTATAAAATATCTTGGGATGGCTGATTTAATTGTGCCTTCACACAAAAGGGATGAAGTAGCTCAAATTATTGCTGAAGCCATCATTAAAAATAATGGCAAAATCCTGGATAAAAAACAATTACAAAAACTCGATTTACCACGATTGGAAGATAAACCCACCTTTTCTGAAATGGAAGAATTAAGAGTAATAAAGGATTTATTTTTACAAACTTCTCTTATTCCTTCGCTATATGCTTTTGGGCTCGGCTGGAGAAAACTTTTTGTTGCGGGAGAACACAAAGCGTTCTGTCAGAGAATAGCAAGAAGGGTATTTAGTTGTTCTCCCAATGCAGTATATATTGCTAACTGGCTTATAAGTAGAGGTTTTAAAGACTTTATGGATGGAGTTCCCCTTGAAAAACTGGCTGATAGAGAATTGGATGAATATTTAGTTCAGGTTTTTAAGCATCCTGATGCCCTTGAAGGAATGAGTGCAATGGTTGAAAGAAGGTTTCCTGAATTTAACAGGAACTTTCCTTTTTAAAAAGTTATTTTTATGATAACAGGAAAAGCTCATAAATATGGAGATAATATAGATACTGATGTAATAATTCCAGCACGATACTGCACAAGTTTTCATATTGAAGAGCTTGCTCCTCACTGTCTTGAAGACCTTGATCCTGATTTTGTTAAAAAAGTTTCTGAGGGTGATATACTGGTTACTGGTGAGAATTTTGGCTGCGGAAGTTCAAGAGAAAATGCACCTATTGCGATAAAAGGTGCTGGTATCTCCTGTGTAGTTGCAAAATCTTTTGCAAGAATTTTCTATAGAAATGCTATAAATATTGCTCTCCCTATTTTTGAAAATCGAGAATTTGTTGATATCACTGATACCGGAGATTGGATAAAAGTTGATTTAAAAAAAGGTTTCATAGAAAATGAAACGAAAGGTAAACGGTTTAAAATTTCTCTATTTCCTGACATTATTCAGGAAATTATTGAATGTGGCGGAATGATAGGGTTTGTTAAAAAAAGAATAGAAGCAAAAAGAAAAAGTAAAGAATAAATAATATTCTTAAGCATTAAATTAACTGAAATATCGGAGAGAAATTGGAAGAATTTAATGAAAAAGAAATGATTTATGACTGGAATAAACTGGAAGTTAAGGAATTTCCTGACAAAGTAATAGAATTGGATGATGAAACATTAAGAGACGGGCTTCAATCTCCATCTGTTGTTACACCATCTATAGATAAGAAAATTGAGATTTTACATTTGATGAATGACCTTGGTATTCAAATGGCAGACATAGGGCTTGCTGGTGCCGGCCCAAAGGCTAAAGAGGATGTTTATTATCTTGCAAAAGAGATTGCAGATTCAAAATTAAATATTCAGGCAGATAGTGCCTGCAGAACAGTAAAAGAAGATATACTTGCAGTAGTAGATGTTTCTCAGAGGGCAGGAATACCTATTGAAGTTTCTGCCTTTTTAGGTTGTAGCCCCATAAGACAATATGTGGAAGAATGGACTCTTGATTTGATGTTAAGAAGGACAGAAGAAGCTGTTAAATTTGTTATAAAAAACAATTTGCCTGTAATGTATGTAACAGAAGATACTACAAGGTCTACTCCTGAAACTATTAGAAAACTCTATACTACCGCTATTGAATGTGGTGCCAGAAGAATTTGTGTTTGTGATACTGTGGGTCATGCAACTCCTGAAGGTGTAATAAATTTAGTAAGATTTGTAAAAAAGGTGGTTGAGGATACCGGTGAAGATGTTAAGATAGACTGGCATGGCCATAGGGACAGAGGTTTATCTATTCCAAACTCTATAGCAGCAATATATGCAGGCGCAGATAGAATCCATGGAACAGCCCTTGGTATAGGAGAAAGAGCAGGAAACACACCAATGGATATTCTGCTTGTTAATTTAAAATTAATGGGATTAATAGATAATGACCTTTCTAAGTTACCGGAATACTGTAAGACCGTTTCAGAGTATTGTAATGTTCCACTGGTTCCTAATTATCCTGTAATAGGCAGCGATGCATTCAGAACTGGCACAGGTGTTCATGCTGCGGCAATTATAAAAGCGCATAAAAAAGGACATCACTGGCTTGCTGATAGAGTCTATTCGGGAGTTCCTGCATCTTTGTTTGGCTTGAGACAGATTATTGAAATTGGTCCAATGAGCGGAAAATCTAATGTAATTTTCTGGCTTGAAAATCGAAACATAGAACCTGAACAGGACCTGGTTGAATTAATTTTTAATGCTGCCAAAAAATCTGATAGAATTTTATCAGATTTTGAGATTTTAAAAATTGTTTCCAGGTATAAGAATCAGAAAATATAAAACAAAAAATTCAGGAGGAAAAATGAGTTTAGATTGGTTACCAAGAGATAATAAGTTAAAAGACCATAATCTATGGGGAGATGAGCATTTTGGAACAGAACCCCCCTGTACAATGTATGAATTGAAGCCAGTAATTGATAATGAAGGGAATCCCGTGGAAGGACTAAACAGCGCATGGATTACTCTTAATAATCCAGGACAGTACAATTCATATACCACTGAAATGGTGAAAGGTGTAATTGCTGGTTTTTTTAAAGCTTCAATGGACAGAAGTGTTGTTGCAGTTGTTTTTACAGGTGCAGGAGATAAAGCTTTCTGTACCGGAGGTAATACTAAAGAATATGCTGAATATTATACAATGAAACCTGCTGAATATGGTGAATATATGGACCTTTTTAATTTAATGGTAGATAGTATTCTTGGATGTAAAAAACCGGTAATTTGCAGGGTAAATGGGATGAGAGTAGCCGGGGGGCAGGAAATAGGAATGGCGTGTGATCTTTCAATATCTGCAGATACAGCAATTTTCGGACAGGCAGGTCCCAGGCATGGTTCATCACCGGATGGAGGCTCCACAGATTTTCTACCCTGGTATCTCTCAATTGAGGATGCTATGTGGAATTGTGTTTCCTGCGAGATGTGGAGCGCATACAAAATGAAAAGGCTTGGACTGATTAGCAAAGTTGTACCTGTTATAAAAAGTGATGGAAAATTTATAAGAAATCCTTCTGTGATAACAGATACTTATATTAAGGATGGAGAGATTGTATACGGTGAGTTTTTAAAGGGTGAAGAAGGGAAAAAAGCAAGACAACTTGTGAAAACTGCAAATATAGATTTTCAATTACTTGACAATGAAATTAATAAAATAATATGGACTTTTACAAACCTGATGCCAGGATGCACTATTAAAGCTGTTGAAGGAATAAGAATTAAAAAGAAATTTTTCTGGGATATGTGTAAGGTAATTAACAGACACTGGTTAGCGGTCAATATGACAACAGAGGCATTTCTCGGATTTCATGCTTTTAATACAAAGAAAATGACCGGTAAGGATACAATAGATTTTGTAAAGTTCAGGCAATTAATAGCCCAGGGAAAAAATATGACAGATGATGTATTTGAGGAAGTTCTTGGTAAGCCTCAATAATTTTTAATGTTAAATTAAAATTGAAAGGTAAAATTATGGATTTATCAGGAAAAGCAGCCATAGTTACAGGAGGAAGCCTCGGGATTGGAACAGCTATCTCACTTATCCTTGCGGAATTTGGTGCTGATGTGGCAATAAATTACAGAAAACATAAAAAAGAAGCTGAAGAAGTGGTTGAAAAAATTATAAAAAAGGGAAGAAAGGGGCTGGTAGTTCAGGCTGATGTATCTGATTTTAGCGCAGCAAAAAGTATGGTAGATAAGGTGCTAAATGAATTTGGTCATCTTGATATTCTTGTAAATAATGCAGGGATTAACTGGGATGGAGTAATATGGAAAATGACCGAAGAACAATGGGATACTGTTATAAACATCAATTTGAAAGGGTTTTTTAACTATATTAGAGTAGTTGCTCCTATTTTTCGAGAACAAAAATCTGGTAAAATAGTGAATGTTACATCGATTAATGGCTTAAGGGGAAAATTCGGGCAATCAAATTATTCGGCATCAAAAGCCGGTATAATTGGATTGACAAAGACCGTTGCCCGGGAACTTGGTAAATATGGAATTAATGTAAACGCTGTTGCCCCTGGCTTAATAGAAACAGAAATGGTAAAAAATGCCCCCGAATCTGTAAAAGAAATGGCATTAAATGAGATTGTACTAAAAAGAATTGGTCAACCTGAAGAAGTGGCTTATGTTGTGGCATTTTTATGTTCTGATTATGCCCGACATGTTACAGGTGAAGTAATAAAGGTGGATGGTGGACAGTATATTTGATAAAAAATATTAAATAAAGGTATCTCAAAAAATAAGAATGCACTATTAATAAAATATAGGGGACAATTATGGACTTAAATGATATAGTTGTATTATCAGCAGTAAGGACACCTATGGGGAAATTTGGCGGTTCAATAAGGGATATACCCGCTTATGACCTTGGAGCAATTGTTATAAAAGAGGCTTTAAGGAGAGCAAACATTAATGGGGAACTGGTTGATGAAGTTATTATGGGGAACTGCCGTCAGGCGGGAAATGGTCCAAACCCTTCAAGAACAGCATCTGTGCGTGGTGGTGTTCCAGTAACAATACCTACTCAAACAGTGAATATGGCTTGCCCTTCAGGGATGAAAGCATTGATGCTTGCCTCTCAGGGAATAAGACTTGGAGATATTGAAATAGCCGTTATAGGTGGAATGGATAGTATGAGCACTATACCATATCTGTTGAAAGGAGTCAGATGGGATGGATTTAAAATGGGAGATAAAAAACTTGAAGATGGATGGAGTGATAGTATCGACCCGTTAATCGGTGAAGGAATGGGGCAAACAGCAGAAAATCTTTACAATAAATACAAAATTCCAAGAGAGGAGCAGGATAGATTCGCAGCCGAAAGTCATCTTAAAGCATCAAGAGCTCAGAAAAGTGGCTGGTTTGATAAAGAAATAGTATCGGTGGAGGTACCACAAAAAGGTAAAAAACCAGGATTTACATTTGATAAGGATGAAACAATCAGGCATGAAGTTAATCTCGAAAAAATGGCAAAATTGAAACCGGTTTTCAGGGAAGGGGGAACTGTTACTGCTGGAAATGCCTGTCAGATGAGTGATGGTGCTACAGCTATGGTAGTAACCCATAGAGAAAAAGCAAAGGAATTAGGTGTAAAACCTCTTTTTTCATTGGTTTCTTATTCTCAGGTCGCGGTTGACCCGAAAACAATGGGTGAAGGTCCGGGCATTTCAATACCGGAGGCTCTCAAGAAAGCAAAAATGAATCTTGACGATATGGATTTAATAGAGGTTAATGAAGCTTTTGCTATACAGGTTCTGGCAAATGAGAGAGTTTTAAATTGGGATAGGGGAAAACTTAATATACATGGAGGAGCAATTGCTCTGGGACATCCTACCGGAATAAGCGGAGCAAGAATTATAGTTACACTGTATTATGCACTGAAAAGGATTGATAAAGAAATAGGAATTGCCGGTATTTGTGGTGGTGGTGGTGTAAGTATGGCTACTATAATTAAAAGAGAGTACTGAAAATTTAATAATAGAAAAATATTTAATTAGAGGTAATAAAGTATGGGTAATTTTAAATATATTAATTTTGTTAAGAATGATTTAGAAGCTAAAATTATTCTTAATAGACCTCCACTTAATATTCTTAATATTGAAATGATGAAGGAAATAAATTCAGTTTTAAAAGATATAACTAATTATAACCAGTTAAGATTATTATCGATATTAGCTGAAGGTAAAGTATTTTCTGCAGGTGTTGATGTTAGCGAGCATACTGAAGATAAAGTTTCATTAATGATGGATGTATTTCTTGAAATGTTTAGGCTATTGAATTCTGTAAAATGTCCATCTCTTGCTGTAGTGAAAGGTTCAGCTTTAGGTGGTGGGTGTGAACTTGCCCTGTTCTGTGATATGGTAATAGCTTCTGAAAAAGCAAAGTTTGGACAGCCTGAGGTTATGGTTGGCGTTTTTCCACCGGTTTCAGTTGTAATTTTCCCATATTTAATTGGGAGAAATAGAAGTTTTGAACTATTACTTCAGGGAAAATCTATTTCTGCACCTGAAGCTGAAAGATATGGCTTAATAAATAAAGTATTACCTGAAGAAAACTTCGATTCCCTTTTAAAAGAATTTAAAGAACAAATACTCGATAAAAGCCCCATTGTGTTAAGGATAATTAAAGCGATAATAGATAAATCTCTATATTTAACGGTAGAAGAAGGATTAACTCAGGCAAAAGATGTTTATTTAAATGAACTTATGAAAACGGATGATGCCAGTGAGGGACTTAAAGCGTTTCTTGAAAAAAGAAAGCCTGTATGGTCAGGAAAATAAAATATATGCTTATAAAATGGAGACAGAATAATGTTTGAGAAATTTATTGATTGGGAAAAAAACAGGCACAAATATGCAAAAGACTGGAAAAAAAGAACTGGTGGGAAAGTAGTTGGATATTTTTGCACTTATGTGCCAGAAGAAATACTATATGCGGGAGGTATTTTACCGGTTAGAATTCTGGGAAGTCATGAACCTCAGGATATAACGGAACCTTATATTTTTGGAATGTTCTGTCCATTTTGCAGAGATTGTCTTGCACAGGGACTTCAGGGGAGGTATGATTATCTTGATGGTATAATGATTTCTCAGTCCTGTCTTCATATAAGACAGGCATTTACAAGCTGGCAGAAGCATATTCCAGTTGATTTTGATTATTACCTGTATATGCCAAATAAAGTTCAAAGTAAAAGAGCATATCCATATCTTCGAGGTGAGATTGCTGATTTTAAGAAAGCTGTTGAAGAGTGGACCGGTAAGGAAATTAGAGATTCTGAAATTGATAGAGCTATCGAAATATATAATAAGAACAGACGTTTAATGAAAAATTTATATGAATTCAGAAAAGAAGATAATCCTAAACTGACAGGATTGGAAGCTATGGAGGTTGTTATATCCAATCAGATGACAGATAAAGAAGAACATAATAAAGCCCTTGAAGAAGTACTAAAAAACTTGCCGGAAAGAGATTTAAATAGAGAAACAGGTGTAAGGCTTATGATTATTGGTAGTGAAGATGACGATACAGAATTCATTAAGATGGTTGAATCCATAGGGGCAACTTTTGTAGTGGATGACCATTGCACAGGAACAAGATACTTCTGGAATGAGGTGATTCCTGAAGAGGACAGACTAATGGCACTGGCAAAAAGGTATATTGATAGAATTCCCTGTCCCTCAAAAGACTGGGAAGATAGATTAAGAATTCCACACATCTTGAATTTAGCAAAAGAGTTTAAAGTTGATGGAGCTATAATCATCCAGCAGAAATTTTGTGACCCTCATGAACTTGATATACCTGCTATTAAAAAGGCACTTGAAGAAAATGGAATTCCTACTCTTTTTCTTGAATTCGATGTTACAGTTCCAATAGGTCAATTTAAAATAAGATGTGAAGCGTTTTTTGAAATGTTTATGGAAGAAGACCTGTTCTGAAAATAAAAACTATGAATTAAAATGGTCAGATTTGTTAGTATGAATGTATAATCATAAAAAAACTTTATGAGTTTTGAAAAGGAGTATTCTTATGACAAAGAATCAACAATATAAAACAGAACCATTAAAATGCTGGCAAAAAGCGAAAGAAATAAGGCTTAATTACTACAGAGATTATGCTCTTGCTCATGAAAAAGGAGGAATAAGATGGTCAGGTGGTGCCTGGTCTTTTGGTGCAATTCCTCAGGGACTTGGTGATGATGTATACTGTATAACCGGTGAACCTTATGCTGCTTCTATTGCCTGGAATAAAAAGTTTGCCCTCAGATGTATGGAAGAAGTTGAAAAGAGGGGGTATGCCCGAGATTTATGTTCGTATATGCGTAATTACTGGGGTTCTGTTTTATTAGATGAGTATGTTTTTGGTGGAAAATTCCCTAAACCAGATTTTATCTGGCAGGACCATATATGCTGCAGTCATGCTAAATGGTATCAGGTTGTAAAGGATATAGAACCAGATGTTCCTATGTTCTGTATTGATGTTGCTGTTGGACCTTATAACATTGTAAATGATAATAAATTAGATTATTTAGTTGGACAAATGCTTGATGGTATAGAATGGCTTGAAAAGATCACCGGTAGAAAATATGATGATGAAAAATTAATAGAAGCGGTATATAATGAATGCAGGTCCACGGCGGTCTGGGCTGAAATATGCGTATTAAATAAAAACATTCCAGCTCCTCTTGATGAAAAAACGATGTATTCTCTTTATGTTTTAGGTACATTGATGAAACACAGTAAGATTGTTGCTGATTTTTATGAAGAATTGAGGGATGAAGTAAAGTATAGAGTTGAAAATCAAATTGCTGCGGTAGGTAATGAGAGATGCAGGTTGATGTCTGATACACAGCCACCCTGGGGATTTCTCAAGATATTCAGGTATCTTGAGAAATTTGGTGCGTTGTCAGTGGGCTCATTATATACATTTGGGCTTATAGGTATGTGGGAAGTAAAAGAAGATGGAACCTGGGGACCAAGAACAACACCCCAGCAGAAAGGAATTGAAATCAAATCAAGAGAACAGGCTTTAAGAATTCTTGCTGATTGGAATCTCAGTAAACCAGAATGGCAGCATTTTTACTCACCACATATAAAAAGTGAAATGATGATAAGAATTGCAAAAGAATGGCATTTAAATGGAGTTATGCTTCATTATAATAGAGGATGTGAGGGTTTAACCGTTGGAATTGCAGAAAATCGACTGGCATTACTTGAAGCAGGATTCCCTGTTATGACATTTGAAGGAAATATGGGAGATGAAAGAGAATTTGATGAAGCGAGAACTGTTGCAAGAATTGACGCTTTTATGGAAACTCTCGGTTTTGACAAATTAGAGTAAATTTTATTTACTGGAGGATATGAAAGATGGTTACAGCAGGAATTGACCTTGGAGCAAAAACCATAAAGGTTATTATTCTTGATAATGGTAATATCTTAATAAGAAAAATAGGTCTGGCAGGTTTTGAATCAAAAAAAGCAGCTGAAGACCTGTTCAATAAAGCCTTATCTGATACTGGAATTAAGAAAGAAGAAATATCAGAAATAGTTGCAACTGGGGCAGGTAAAGAAGAAGTAGAATTTGCAACAAAAAAAGTTACAGAAGTAACAGCAGGAGCAAAGGGTGCTGTTTTTCTTTTTCCATCTGCTAAAACTGTAATTGATGTGGGTGCTGAAGAAGGAAGAAGTATAAGATGTGATGAAACTGGAAAGGTTATAGATTTTGCAGTAAATGAAAAATGTGCAGCTGGCGCAGGTGCTTTTACGGAAGCAATGGCAAGAGCTCTTGAAGTAAAACTTGAAGAGTTTGGTAGAATTTCTTTAAAATCAACAAAAACAATACCTATGAATGCTCAGTGTGCTGTTTTTGCAGAATCAGAAGTTGTTTCATTACTTCACGCAAAAACTCCAAAAGAAGATATTGCCAGAGCTGTACATGATGCTATTGCTTCAAGAATTACTTCAATGGCAAGAAAAGTTGGATTTGAAAAAGATATTGTTCTTATAGGTGGTGTTGCCAGAAATGCTGGTTTCATTGATTCACTTAAACGAGAAATTGATATGGATATTTTGATTCCAGAAGAACCTGAATTTGTTTGTGCTCTGGGTGCAGCTTTAATAGGGAAAAAATGAAATATTAATTCGGGGGAAAATTAAGAATTGTTCTTTATTTTCAAAATGTAGATAGGAGTATAAAAATGGAAAAAGAATACTGGAAATGGAAAGAGTACAACTGGAAAGATGAAGATATCGACTGGAAAACAGGCGATATAATATCAGCAGGTGTTGATGTTGGTTCTGTTAGTTCCCAGGCTGTAATAATGGTAGATGGTAAACTATTTGCATATAGCAATATGAGAACAGGTTCTGATAGTCCAGAGAGTGCAAGAAAGGCTATGGATTGGGCACTTGAAAATACAGGATTACAGTTAAAAGATATTCAGTATGTGGTTGGAACAGGTTATGGTAGGGTAAATGTTCCTTTTGCAAACAGGACCATTACGGAAATTGCATGTCATGCAAGAGGAGCAAATTTTATGTATGGTCCAACAATAAGAACAATAATAGATATGGGTGGTCAGGACTGCAAGGCAATTCACTGTGATGAAAGAGGTAAAGTAACAAATTTTCTGATGAATGATAAATGTGCAGCAGGTACCGGTAGAGGTATGGAAGTGTTTGCTGATTTGTTATCGGTTCCAATTGAGGATGTTGGCAGAATGTCTTTTGAGGTTGATGAAGAACCTGAACCGGTAAGTAGCACCTGTGTTGTTTTTGCAAAATCTGAAGCTACAGGATTACTCAGAAAAGGATGGCATAAAAATAAAGTACTGGCGGCATATTGCTCTGCTATGGCTCATAGAATTGTTACTCTACTGGAAAGAATTGGTGTAGAAAAAGATTTTTGTATTACTGGCGGTATTGCAAAAAATATTGGTGTAGTTAAAAGGTTGCAAAAAGAGTTAGGTGTTGATATTCTTGAAACTACTTATGATACACAAATTGCCGGTGCTCTTGGTGCTGCTTTATTTGCAAAAGCTCTAATAGAAAAATCAAGAAAATAAAAGGAAATATTATGATAGCAAATTATGGTTATAAAGATGGTTCTGGAGAGTTTTTCATCAGAATAGATACGGATAAATGTGATGGATGTGGGAAGTGTGTTGATGTTTGTTCTTCTGGTGTTCTTGAAGTTAGAGAAAACGATTTTGACCCGCTTGAAGAAAAAATGATAGCCGCAGTAACTGAGGAACATAGAAAAAAAATAAAATACAGTTGTGCTCCCTGTAAACCATCTAAAGGATATACCACTCTGCCCTGTGTTGAAGCCTGTACTAAAGATGCAATAATACATTCCTGGTAGTTGTAAAATGGCAAAGACAATAGACATAAAAGTAGATAATGTTTCCCTCAAGGTTAAGGAAGGTATTACTATCTTACAAGCTGCAAGAGAAAATAATATATATATTCCAGCCCTCTGTTCTCATCCAGACTTACCGGATATAGGTAATTCAGAATTTATAAGTGAAGTCTACAGGGGTGACGAGAAATTTACATCAACCGAAGAAAATTTTACCAGAGATGAAATTGGTTGTAATTTATGCCTTGTGAAAGTTGAAGGCAAAAATGGACTTGTCAGAGCCTGTGAAACAATTGTTGAAGAAGGTATGAGGATTTATACAAATTCAACTGAGATAATTGAAAAAAGACAGGAAAATCTTATGAAAATTTTGTCTGAACATCCTCATGCCTGTCTTACCTGCAGTCAAAAGGAAGGATGCACCCCGGTATCGGATACCTGCCCGAGTAATGTGGTAAAAAATGAGAGATGTTGTGCTTTATTTGGAAATTGTGAATTCCAGAGGATTGTTGAATATATTGGTGTAAAACCTGAAACACCGGGCTATAAGTTTAAAAATCTTCCTGTAATAGAAAACGAACCACTTTATTTAAGAAATTATAATTATTGCATAAATTGTGGTAGATGTGTCAGGGTTTGCAGAGATATAAAAGGTGTAAAAGCCCTTGGGATGGTTTATAATAATGGAAGAGTTATAGTTGGAACTGTTTCAAAAGGTGGATTGGTAGAATCTGGATGCAAATTCTGCGGTTCCTGTATAGAAGTTTGTCCAACAGGTGCACTGCAGGATAAAAAATACATAAGATTAAGAACAGAAAAAGAGTATGTTCCCTGCAAGAGTTCATGCCCTGCTGGTATCAATATTCCACTTTATATAAGATTGATTGAAGAAGGAAAATATCGTGATGCAACGGAAGTAATCCGGGAAAAGATTCCTTTTCCACGGGTTCTTGGTAAGGTTTGTTTTCATCCCTGTGAAGATAACTGTAGAAGAGGTGAGCTTGCTGATGAAATTTTTGGTGAAAAACATCCAATTGCAATAAAGAGTCTTAAAGACTTTGTAGCAAATTATTCCTTTATTAAAAATGAAGAAATATCTTTTTCAGGTAAAAAAGTGGCTGTTATAGGTGGAGGTCCGGCTGGTTTATCCTGTGCTTACTTTTTAGCTAAAAAGGGGCACAAAGTGGTTGTTTTTGAAGCAAATGATGGAATCGGTGGATTGATGAGATTCGGAATTCCCCGTTTCAGGTTACCTCATAATATTCTGGAACCCGACTTAAAAGAAATTTCTCTGGAACGTATTGAATTTAAAACAAATACCAGAATCGGTGAGGATATACCTTTTAAAGATATATTACAGAACAAATTTGATGCTGTATTTATTGCCTGTGGTTGTACTGAGGATAAAAAACTTAACATTGAAGGGGAAAATCTAAACAGAGTAATCAGTGGTCTATCTTTCCTTAAAAATGTTTCAACAGATAAATTAGATAAAGATTTTCTTCTAAATAAAGATGTTATAGTTGTTGGCGGTGGTAATGTTGCAGTAGATTCTGCAAGAACTGCTATAAGGTTAAGTGCTTCAAATGTTACTGTAGTTTGTCTTGAAAAATTTAATGAAATGCCTGCTTACATCTGGGAAATAGAAGAGGCAATCGAAGAAGACATTATGATAGAAAATTCCTGGGGACCAGAAAAAATAACTTTCGATGATGGAAAGTTGAATCTATTGTTAAAAAAGTGTATTTCAGTTTTTAATGAAAAAGGGGAATTTTTTCCTCAATTTGATACAAGAGTTAAAAAGAGCTTACGGGCGGATTATATAATTGTATGTATTGGACAAAAACCAGAGCTGAGTTTTCTAAAGCAGGTTGGAATAAAATTTAAAGACTCAGGGCTGATTGATGTTAACAATGAAACAATGTCAACAAGTTTGAAAGGAGTTTTTGCTGGAGGAGATGCTGTTTCCGGTCCATCGTCGGTTGTTGAGGCAGTAGCTGATGGAAGAAAAGCTGCCAAAAATATAGATAAATTCTTGGGAGGGGATGGAATTATTGATAAATCTATATACTTAGAAGAAAAAAGTTTTTATATTGGAGAAGAAGAAGGATTTGCATTATTAAAAAGATATAATGTTCCAAAGGTTTCACCTGAAAAAAGAAAAAATAACTTTAATTGTATCGAATTTTTTTATGACGAAGAAACAGCAAGAAAAGAAGCTCATAGATGTTTAAGATGTGATATGAGAACCTGGATAAAAAGAAATCCAGAACCAC